>Ga0209581_1000108_pt1 | contig 262839 bp, 255 predicted proteins | sample Coa_R2_FD_187160 | JGI IMG/M metagenome (GOLD analysis project Ga0209581, IMG submission 187160) | Surface soil microbial communities from Centralia Pennsylvania, which are recovering from an underground coalmine fire - Coalmine... | ecosystem: Environmental > Terrestrial > Soil > Unclassified...
CGGACGTTTTAAGTAGACGCACCGCTTCGAGCTTGAACTCACGCGTGAACGATTGACGCTTTTTCATCGCACACCCCCTCCGGCATTATGTGCCTATCTGGGTGTCCGTGAAATCGGGTATACCTCACTCTGACCCCTTAAATCGTTTAACCCGCGAATTGCGTAATCAGCGTGTTTTCTTCTTTGGAAACGGGGGTTGGTCGGGCGGCCGCCGCGGCTGTTTTGGCATTTGTGATGGGGTAGCTATCTGCTGGACCAAAATCTGCTGCATATGATTAATGTATGCATTACCGAGATGATTCTCGATAATTTTGACCGCACCGGAATTGGAAAAGGTATGAGTGGTCGCGTGGAAAATTGATAGTACATGATCCTGCTGCAATTTATCAGCTTCGAGATCGAGAATTTTTAATCCCTGATTACGTAACATATCGCGATTAATGTATTTACCATGCATCTTAAAATTGGCGTGTGTTGCTAGCCATTCAGAGATAGATGAAGCTTTCTCTGGTCCAGAGGCTTCACCTTTAAACATATATGTCATAAGCCAGTTCTCTACCAATTTACGCGACAACTCTGAAACATGATTACATTGAACCAATAAATCCGGACCGTATTGTTGCAACATCGGCAGCCAAACGGGTAGTTGCGCAGGGTCATGACATTCCTTTTTCGCGATTTCGAATTGTTCCAGAATCGCCTGAGCAGGTATTGAGCGTGCCCCTAGCGATGTATTCATTATGAACTGTGGATCAATTGGGCCAAGGAATGAATGCTTACCCATCACGATTTCGTCAGCTGCACATGCAATCATTGTTGCCGCAGACATCGCAGCATGAGGAACAAATACTCTAATGTGATCAAACTTGGAACGGAGGTATTGAACACAAGCATCTGCAGCCGCCAAACTGCCGCCGGGGCTGTGAATGATCAAATCAAGAGCAGTCTCCTTAACACCATGAATAACCTCCATTAGTCCTTGAATATCCTCATCCGCAACGGAAATTAGTTCAGGGGGGCACATTGTCAGAATGTTGCGTCCATTTCGTAGCGTACAGGATTACTGCACGCTTTGAATGCGCGTACTGAGAAGAAATAAATCTACGACGGACGAGATCTAAATAATGTTCAGGATCTCGTTGCCTGAGCTCAGTTATTTCCTTGAGGATAACTCCCCAAGACGGCATTTACTTTACCGATCTTGAGGATGACGTAGAAGAAAATACGACCCAGCGTGGTGCAACAGCCTGCTGAGCTTTGACATAAGCTTCTAGAGCAGGTCTTTGCAAATCATACAAACGCATGACATCGGCCACACCGGGTTGCTTCATTGCCTCATCAAGCAACGCATTAATCTGATTTTGGATATTCTTCATTTTATTATCCATTTGCGAGGCAGCCGGGGGTGCAAGAGGTTACATAATACATTGTAAATGGCGGACGTCTCCAGTGCAAAACCTCGATAGCCAAAGGGGTAGAGCCCTTTTCCGCACCGTTATGCCGAGCGCAGTAGCTTTATCATGAAGCGCGCTTCATGGAGTCGAAGAACTCGGCGTTATTCTTGGTGACCTTGAGGCGCTCCAGCAGGAATTCAATCGCCGCGACTTCCTCCATCGGCGACAGCAGCTTGCGCAGGATCCAGGTCTTCTGCAATTCATCCGGCGGCACCAGCAACTCCTCGCGGCGGGTGCCGGAGCGGTTGATGTTGATGGAGGGGAAGATGCGGCGCTCGGAGATCTTGCGCTCCAGATGCAGTTCCATGTTGCCGGTGCCCTTGAATTCCTCGTAGATCACCTCGTCCATGCGCGAGCCGGTGTCGATTAAGGCGGTCGCGATGATGGTGAGGGAGCCGCCCTCCTCGATGTTGCGCGCGGCGCCGAAGAAGCGCTTGGGTTTCTGCAGCGCGTTGGCGTCCACGCCGCCGGTCAGCACCTTGCCGGAGGACGGGATCACGGTGTTGTAGGCGCGCGCCAGACGCGTGATGGAATCGAGCAGGATGACGACGTCGCGTTTGTGCTCGACCAGCCGCTTGGCCTTCTCGATCACCATCTCGGCCACCTGCACGTGGCGGGTGGCGGGCTCGTCGAAGGTGCTGGACACCACCTCGCCCTTGACCGAGCGCTCCATTTCGGTGACCTCCTCCGGGCGCTCGTCGATGAGCAGCACGATGAGGTAGCACTCCGGATGATTGGTGACGATGGACTGGGCGATGGCCTGCAAGAGCATGGTCTTGCCCGCCTTGGGCGGCGAGACGATGAGGCCGCGCTGGCCCTTGCCGATGGGCGCCACCAGATCGATGACGCGCGGCGTGAGGTCCTCCGTGCTGCCGTTGCCGCGCTCGAGCTTCAGCCGCTTGTTGGCAAAGAGCGGCGTCAGGTTTTCGAACAGGACCTTGTTCTTGGCGTTTTCCGGCGGCTCGAAGTTGATCTCGTTGACCTTGAGCAGGGCGAAATAGCGCTCGCCCTCCTTCGGCGGGCGGATGGTGCCGGAGATGGTGTCGCCGGTGCGCAGGTTGAAGCGGCGGATCTGCGAGGGGCTGACGTAGATGTCGTCCGGACCGGCGAGATAGGAGCCGTCCGCCGTGCGCAGGAAGCCGAAGCCGTCCTGCAGGATTTCCAGCACGCCGTCGCCCCAGATTTCCTCGCCTTTTTTGGCGTGTCCCTTGAGGATGCCGAAGATGACGTCCTGTTTGCGGGAGCGGGCGGCGCCCTCGATGCCCATGGTCTCGGCGAGGTTGATGAGTTCGGAGGCGGGTTTGCGTTTGAGTTCGGTCAGGTTCATGTCGAATGGCGTGGTTTGAATGAATTGAAGCCGGCGGGATGATCCGCGCCGGGGAAGAAAGTTGATGGAAGTTTGGGCCGGAACCGGCGGACTGCAATTACAGCTTGGCAACTAAGCTAGCATGCTCTGGCGCTCCCGTCCAGCCCCGCCCCGGCGGGGCGGGGCGCGCGCATGGCGGGGTCAGATGTTGCTGTCGACAAAGGCCGCCAGCTGCGACTTGGACAGCGCCCCCACCTTGGTGGCGGCGACGTTGCCGTCCTTGAAGATCATCAGCGTGGGGATGCCGCGGATGCCGTATTTGGCGGCGGTGTCGCGGTTTTCGTCCACGTTCACCTTGGCCACCTTGAGCTTGCCGGCATAGGTGCTGGCAATCTCGTCGAGGATGGGCGCGATCATGCGGCAGGGACCGCACCATTCCGCCCAGTAGTCGACCAGCACCGGCAGGCTGGCGTTCAGGACATCGGTTTCAAAACTGGCATCACTGACGTGAACCACATTGGGACTGCTCATGGAGTGCGCGGACCTTTCTTGTATGAATCAAGAGGAAGCATTTTCGATGCAACCATGCCTTTCTTGCAAGCGCGGCCCGCGATTGCGTTATCCTAGTCGGCGCTTACTACTCAAGGCCGACATGGAAAAAACCTTTCAAGAGCTTGATTTGCATCCCGCTTTGTTGCAGGGCGTGGCTGCCGCCGGCTTCACCCGCTGCACGCCGATCCAGTCCGCCGCCCTGCCGATTGCGCTTTCCGGGCACGATGTCGCCGGCCAGGCGCAGACCGGCACCGGCAAGACCGCCGCCTTCCTGCTGGCGTTGATGGATCGCCTGTTGAAACGGCCGGAACCGGCCGGCCGCAGGCCCAACCAGCCGCGCGCCATCGTGCTGGCCCCTACGCGCGAGCTGGCGATTCAAATTCACAAGGATGCGCTGCAACTGGGCCAGTTCACGCCCTTCAAATTCGCCCTCATTTATGGCGGCGTGGACTACGACGCCCAGCGCGACGCCCTGCGCGCCGGCGTGGACGTGCTCATCGGCACGCCGGGGCGCGTCATCGACTACTTCAAGCAGCACGTCTTCGACCTGCGCGCCGTCGAGGTGATGGTGCTGGACGAGGCCGATCGCATGTTTGATCTCGGCTTCATCAAGGACATCCGCTTCCTGCTGCGGCGCATGCCCGACCCGGAGCAGCGCCTGTCCATGCTGTTCTCGGCCACGCTCAGCCTGCGCGTGCACGAGCTGGCCTACGAGCACATGAACAACCCGCAGGTGGTGGAAATCAACCCCGACCAGGTGACCGTCGACAGCGTCAAGCAGGTGCTGTATCACATCGAGAGCGCGCAGAAGCCGGCGCTGCTGGTCGGCCTGTTGCGGCAGATCAACCCGGCGCGCACGCTGATCTTCGTCAATACCAAGCGCGTGGCGGAGGAAATCTCCGACGTGCTGCGCGAGCAGGACATCGAGGCGCGCGTCTTGTCCGGCGACGTGCCGCAGAAAAAGCGCCAGTCGCTGCTAGCCCGTTTCACCCGCGGCGAACTGCCGATCCTGGTGGCGACCGATGTCGCCGCGCGCGGACTGCACATCCCCGGCGTCAGCCATGTCATCAACTACGACCTGCCGCAGAACGGCGAGGATTACGTGCATCGCATCGGCCGCACCGCGCGCGCCGGCGCCAGCGGCGACGCCATCACCTTCGCCTGCGAGGAGTACGTGTATTCGTTGATGGACATCGAGGAGTACATCGGCCACAAGATCCCGACCGGCCAGATCACCGCCGGCATGCTGGCGGAGCTTCCGCCCCGGCCGCCACGACCGCGCCATCACGACCGCGTCCATGGGCGCGCCGGCGGTGGCCGGCGCCCTTCGGGCCGCCGCCGTTCCGCCCCCCGTCGCTAGGTGGTAAGCTATTTACGGGTGCCCATTCCATCGGGAAGTTGACATGCAAATCACAGTGCTCAAATGCAAACTGCACCGCGTGCGCGTCACCCACGCCGAGCTCGACTACGAGGGCTCCTGCGCCATCGACACCCGGCTCATGGAGGCGGCCGGCATACGCGAGTACGAACAGATCCAGATTTACAACATCGCCAACGGCGAGCGCTTCACCACCTACGCCATGCCGGCGCAGCCCGGCTCGGGGATCATCTCCATCAACGGCGCCGCCGCCCACAAGGCCCGGCCGGGGGATCAGGTGATCGTCTGCGCCTACGCCGCGATCGACGAGCAGCAGGCGGCCCGCTTCAAGCCGCGGCTGGTTTACGTGGACACCGACAACCGCGTCACCCGCATCGGCAACGCCATACCGATGCAGGTGGCGCGCTCCAAGTAGCAAAACTATTGCGAGGGTCATCTGCGTTGTTGCTCCTCGCTCGAAAGCTCGCCGTACTGCTTTGTACTGTCTCGCTTTGCGCCTCGGACACGAGGCCGCGAAGCGGCGCTTTCGGGAAGGGGAGCGCGGCTGCGTTTAACTGCACACGGGCCGCTTGCGGCTGCTCCCGCACCTCCCGCTGCGCGCACCGCGTCGCAGCCGCCATCGTCGCGCCCAGCATCTGACCCTCTCATGACGTTTTGCATCGACCTCGTGGGTGAGGAATCAGTCAGCGCAATTCCGCCTTGAGCCAGGCGGCGAGATCGCGGATTTCCTCGGCGCAGACACTGTGCGGCATGGCGTAGGTGCGCCAAGTGACGCTGTATCCCCGCGCGCGCAATTGTTCGGCCGAATGCTGCCCGTGGAGGACGGGGATGAGCGGATCGTAGAGGCCATGCGCCATGAAGATGGGTGTCTGCCGGGCGGCGCCATGCGCCTCGGCGGGCAAGGTGTCCGGCAGCGGGAGATAGGTCGAGAGCGCCATGATTCCCGCCAGACGCTCCGGATGGCGCAGGCCGGCAAACAATGAAATCGCGCCGCCTTGGGAGAAACCGGCCAGCACGATGCGTCCGGCGGACACGCCGGCGGCGCGTTCCCTTGCGATGAATTCCTCGACGATGGCGGAAGAATCGCGGATCCCCGCCTCGTCCTCGCGCTCCGTCAGGTCCGGCCCGGCGACGTCGTACCAGCCGCGCATGACCATGCCGCCGTTGATGGTGATGGGGCGGTGCGGCGCGTGCGGGAAGATGAAGCGGATGCCGTGTGTTCGGGGCAGGCCCAGTTCCGGCACGATGCCCTCGAAATCGTGCCCGTCGGCGCCGAGGCCGTGCAGCCAGATGACACTGGCGTCATGCTTGCCCGGAGGCTCAATCAAGACGGGAGGTTCAGCTATGGAGGGCATGGGATATGGGCGCGGGGTGGGAATTGGCGGGCGATCACTTTATCATGGTCGGCATGATTGTCCGGGGTCACGAGCCATGACCAGCCGTCCGCTGCGCATTCTCGCGGTGGTTGCCGCGATCGGCCTGGCGCTGTGCGGCTGCGGGCAGAAGGGCGATCTCTACCTGCCGGATCACAAGACCGCCCCGGCGTTCACCCCCTCGTTTATTCGATGACTGATCCGTTCACCTACCGCGATCGGCAGCTGTACGCCGAAGGCGTGCCGCTGGCCGAAATCGCGCGCCGGCACGGCACCCCGGTCTATGTGTATTCGCGCGCCGCCATTGAGGCGCGCTGGCGCGAGTTCGATGCGGCCTTCAGCGGCCACCCCCATCTCGTCTGCTACGCGGTCAAGGCCAATGGCAATCTGGCGGTGCTGAACGTGCTCGCGCGCCTCGGCTCCGGGTTCGATATCGTCTCCGTCGGCGAACTCGAGCGGGTGCTGCGCGCGGGCGGCGATGCCGGGCGCGTCGTGTTCGCCGGCGTGGGCAAGCGCGCCGAGGAAATGAAGCGCGCGCTGGAGGCAGGTATACGCTGCTTCAACGTCGAATCCGGGCCCGAGTTGGAGCGGCTGAACGAAGTGGCCGGCGGTCTTGGCAGGAAGGCGAAAGCCGCGCTGCGCATCAATCCGGATGTGGACGTCCGCACGCACCCCTACATCGCCACCGGCCTGCTGGAGAGCAAGTTCGGCATCACCGCGGCGGAGGCGCTGCGGGTGTGCCGGCGCGCGGCGGCGCTGCCCCACATTGACATCGTCGGCATCGCCTGCCACATCGGCTCGCAATTGACCGACAGCCGCCCCTTCGCCGACGCGCTGGAGCGCCTGCTGGGGCTGGTCGCGGAGCTGTCGCGGCAGGGGATCGCTTTGCAGCACATCGATATCGGCGGGGGCCTGGGGATACGCTACCGCGATGAAACGCCGCCGACCGTAGCCGAGTACGCGGCGGCCATCCGCCGCCACACCGACCGGCTGCCCCACGAAATTCTGCTGGAGCCGGGACGCGCCATTGTCGGCAATGCCGGCGTGCTGCTGACGCGCGTGGAATACTTGAAGCCCGCCGGCCCCAGGAATTTCGCCATTGTCGATGCCGCCATGAACGACCTCGCCCGGCCGGCGCTGTACGACGCCTGGCATGACATCGTGCCGGTGGTGCGGCGGGAAGGCGGTACGCCGCGGGATTGCGACATCGTCGGGCCGGTGTGCGAGTCGGCGGATTTCCTCGGCAGGGGGCGGAAGCTGAACCTCGAACCCGGCGACCTGCTGGCGGTGCGATCGGCGGGTGCCTATGGATTCTCCATGAGTTCCACCTATAATGCGCGTCCACGTGCCGCTGAAGTCATGGTGGAAGGGGAAATCGCCCACCTCATCCGCCGTCGGGAATCCCTTGACGACTTGATGATAGGCGAATCCATCCTACCGCTTTAAGCGTCTAAGCACTAAAATAGTGCAAAGAATAACCATGTTGCACATAAAAGGTGCGACAATCAGTGCACGTACCCGGAGAATCCAGTCGTATTCTGCGCCGTTTTCTGGCACAGGAAATGCTGTTTTCCTCCCTTGCTATGGGCTTTTATATCAACTAATGACCTGATTAACGAAGGCGGAGGAGTAAGTTTATGTCCACACCAGATAATGTCCTGAAAATGATCAAGGACAAGGAGGTTAAATTCGTTGACCTCCGTTTCACCGATACCCGCGGCAAGGAGCAGCACGTCACCGTGCCGGTCAAGTATTTCACCAAGGAAAAATTTGAGGACGGCCACGCCTTCGACGGTTCCTCCATCGCCGGCTGGAAGGGCATCCAGGCCTCGGACATGCTGCTGATGCCGGATCCCGCCACCGCGCGCATGGATCCCTTCACCGACGAGCCGATGCTCAACATCACCTGCGACGTCATCGAGCCCTCCGACGGCAAGGGCTACGATCGCGATCCGCGCACCATCGCCAAGCGCGCCGAGGCCTACATGAAATCCTCGGGCCTCGGCGACACGGCCTATTTCGGCCCGGAGCCGGAGTTCTTCATCTTCGACAGCGTCACCTGGAGCGTGGACATGTCCGGCAGCTCGGTGAAGATCAAGTCCGAGGAGGCCCCGTGGTCGTCCGGCATCGAATACGAGGACGGCAACATGGCCCACCGCGCGCCGGTCAAGGGCGGTTATTTCCCGGTGCCGCCGGCCGATACGCTGCAGGACATCCGCAACGCCATTGCGCTCGCCCTCGAGCAGCAGGGCGTGGAGTGCGAGGTCCATCATCACGAGGTGGCGGCGGCGGGCCAGAATGAAGTCGGCACCCGCTTCGCGCCGCTCGTCCAGCGCGCCGACTGGATGCAAATCCTGAAATACACGGTGTGGATGGTCGCGCATTCCTACGGCAAGACCGCCACCTTCATGCCCAAGCCCATCGTCGGCGACAACGGCTCCGGCATGCACGTGCACCAGTCGGTGTGGAAGGGCGGCAAGAACCTGTTCGCCGGCGACGGCTATTCCGGGCTCTCCGAGTTCGCGCTGTACTACATCGGCGGCATCATCAAGCACGCCAGGGCGCTGAACGCCATCACCAACCCGGGCACCAACAGCTACAAGCGGCTGGTGCCGGGCTTCGAGGCGCCGATCAATCTCGCCTACTCCGGGCGCAACCGATCGGCGGCCTGCCGCATCCCCTACGTCAGCAACCCCAAGGCCAGGCGCGTCGAGGTGCGTTTCCCGGACCCGACCACCAATCCGTACCTGGCGTTCGCCGCGATGCTGATGGCGGGTCTGGACGGCGTGCAGAACAAGATCCACCCCGGCGAGCCGATCGACAAGAATCTTTATGATCTTCCGCCCAGGGAGGCCAGGAAGGTGCCCAATGTCTGTTCATCGCTGGAGATGGCGCTGGAATGCCTGGAGAAGGATCACGACTTCCTCACCAAGGGCGGCGTGTTCTCGGAGGACTTCCTGGACTCCTACATGGCGCTCAAACACGAGGAGTTGACGCGGTTCCGGATGACCACGCATCCGGTCGAGTTCGATATGTATTACAGCTCGTAAACCGCGGCGCGCGTTCAGCGGCTGTACAGGAGAGCCCCCGGATTCGGGGGCTTTCCCTTTGGGGAACTGAAACCCCGTCCACCTCTTTCTTGTCTACCTGTCAGGCCTTGGTTATGCTGGAACCCATGACTATTCTTCGTGCGGTGGCCCGTGTGCTGCTCGTGCTGTGGACGGCGGCCGCCGTGGCCGATACGGAACTTTACAAGTGGGTGGACAAGGACGGCGTCGTGCATTTCTCCGACAAGCCCGCCGCCGGGGCGGAGAAAATCAAGGTCAAGGACGTGGATACCATCCCGGCCGAGAAAGTACAGACGCCGGCTGCCGGGCCCAAGGCCCCCGAGTCAAGGCATTATGAGATTACCTTCATTTCGCCGAAGGCCGATGAGTCGATCCGTGAGAATACGGGGAACGTCAATGTCAGCGTACAGCTGAATCCTCCGCTGAATCCCGGGGACACCATTCAATTCCTGATGGACGGGCAGCCGCAGGGGGAGCCGGGCGGTTCGACGGAATTGAGCCTGACCAACGTGGATCGAGGCACGCATACGGTGCAGGCGACGGTGCAGGATCAGAACGGCAGGCCGTTGGGCTCGGCCAGCACGACTTTCACGCTTCAGCGTTTCTCCATACTCACCAATCCGGCCGCCAAAAACAAAAAGAACTGAAGTACTTCCATTGGTTCATCTGGTCTGATTATTGCTGTTCTTTCGTAGAAACTGGTTATACCGCCATGTATGGGGCGGCTTTTCCCTACGTTTTCCGAGAGTCGGGAGCGCGATTGCACCGTACCCCAATTTCATATGCACCAGAATAGTGCGATAAGATTGCATGCCATGCCGGATGCCAGGCGCCTGCTGGCCTTGTTGGATCATCTGTCCACTGCGGTCATGGTGTTTGATGGAGCGGCCCGTTTGTGCTGGCAGAGCGCGGCGGTGGAGGCGTTGTTCGCCGTCAACATGCGCAAATCGGTCGGCCAACCCGCCGGGCAATTGCTCGCCGGCGCGCCGGTGCTGCTGGCGGCGCTCGACAAGGTGCTGAAGACCGGTGAGCCGCTGGTGGAACGCGAAGTCACGCTCGCCGAGTCGGGCATCACGCCCGCGCACAGCGTCGACTGCAGCCTGACGCCGGTGTTCGAGGGCAGCCGGGTGACGCACGTCCTGCTCGAACTCACCGACGCCGGCTGGCGCCGCCGGGTGGTGCGCGAGGAGAACCGTCTGGCGCAGGACCACGCCACGGCGGCCCTGATGCGCGGCATGGCCCACGAGGTGAAAAATCCGCTGGGCGGCATCCGCGGCGCGGCGCAGTTGCTCGAGCGCGAGCTGGGCAGCGAGGCGCACCGCGAATACACCCGCCTCATCATGGGCGAGGCCGACCGGCTGCGCAAACTGCTGGACAACATGATGCTGCCGGAAAGCAAGCCGCATCCCGTGGCCTTGAATGTCCACGAGGTCCTCGAGCACGTCCGGCAGCTGGTGGAGGCCGAACGGCCCAACCTGCGGATTCACCGCGATTACGACCCCAGCCTGCCGCCCCTGATCGCCGATCGCGACCATCTGGTGCAGGCGTTCCTGAACGTGGTGCACAACGCCAGCCAGGCGGTGGCCGGTGGCGGTGAAATCACGCTGCGCACGCGCGCCGAGCGGCAGATGACCCTGAACGGCCAGCGTCACCGCCTCGCCCTGCGCGTGGAGGTCATCGACACCGGCCCCGGCGTGCCTCCCGAGATCGCCGACCAGATCTTCTACCCCATGATCTCGGGACGCGCCGACGGCACCGGCCTCGGACTGGCGATCACCCGCAGCCTGATCCACAAGAACGGCGGCACCATCGAATGCCAGAGCCGCCCCGGCCATACCGTCTTCAGCGTGCTGCTGCCGCTCAACGACAATGACTGAGTCCGCGCCGGTGTGGGTGGTGGATGACGACCGCGCCATCCGCTGGGTGCTGGAGAAGGCGCTCACGCAGGCGGGCATTCCGGTGCGCTGCCTGGACAACGCCGATCTCGCCATCCGCAGGCTGGAGAAGGAAAAGCCCGCCGTCATCCTCGCCGACATCCGCATGCCGGGTACGGACGGCATGGGGCTGCTGGAGCACGTACGCCGCCGCGCGCCGGAGGTGCCGGTCATCATCATGACGGCGTACGCCGATCTGGATCGTGCCGTGGAGGTGTTCAAGGGCGGCGCGTTCGAGTACCTGCCGAAGCCCTTCGACGTCGACGAGGCCGTCGGCATCGTCCGCCGCGCCCTGCGGCGCCAGACGCAGCCCGCCGGCGCCGGGACGGAGGCCGCCGCCTTCACCTCCGACATGATCGGCGCGGCGCCGGCGATGCAGGAGGTGTTCCGCGCCATCGGCCGCCTGTCGCGTTCGCACATGACGGTGCTCATCACCGGCGAGTCGGGCACCGGCAAGGAGCTGGTGGCGCGGGCCCTGCACCGGCACAGCCCGCGCGCCACCCAGCCGCTCATCGCGCTGAACACGGCCGCCATCCCGCGTGAGTTGCTGGAATCGGAACTCTTCGGCCACGAGAAGGGCGCCTTCACCGGCGCCACGCAGCAGCGCATCGGCCGCTTCGAGCAGGCCAACGGCGGCACCCTGTTTCTGGACGAGATCGGCGACATGCCGGCGGAGCTGCAAACGCGCCTGTTGCGGGTGCTGGCCGACGGCGAATTTTATCGCGTCGGCGGCACCGCGCCGGTCAGGGTCGATGTCCGCGTCATCGCCGCCACGCATCAGGACCTGGCCGCGCGCGTGAAGGCCGGCCTGTTCCGCGACGATCTCTTTCACCGCCTGAACGTGATCCGCCTGCACATCCCGCCGCTGCGCGAACGGCGGGAGGACATCGACCCCCTGGCGCGTCATTTCCTGTCGGCGTCCGCGCGTGAACTGGGCGTGGAGGGCAAGATATTGCTGCCGGACGCGATCAAGGTCATGCAGCAGAACGACTGGCCGGGCAACGTGCGCCAGCTGGAAAACGTCTGCCGCTGGATCACCGTCATGGCGCCCGCCCGCGACGTGCACGCCGAGGACCTGCCGCCGGAGATCACCGCGCCCAGAGGGGAGGCGGCGGCCGGCGAAGGCTGGGAAAAGGCGCTGCGCGACTGGGCGGATCGGCTGCTGACGCAGGGCGGTGGTGACGTCCTGAGCAAGGCCGTGCCGGCGTTCGAACGCATCCTGATCGAGGCCGCGCTGCGCAAGACCGCCGGCAAGCGCCAGGAGGCCGCGAGGCTGCTCGGCTGGGGACGCAACACCCTCACCCGCAAGATCCAGGAACTGAACATGGATGCCTAGCGGTTCTACTGCGCGTTCAGAGCCGTCGAAGGCGGCTTCTGTTAGGATCTGTTCGAGACTTGCCTCGCATGTTCATACGACAGCTGCGCTATCTGACCGCCCTTGCGCGCGAGCAGCACTTTGCCCGCGCGGCGGTGGCCAGCCACGTCTCGCAGCCCACGCTGTCCGCGGGTCTGCACAAGCTCGAATGCGAACTGGGCATCCGCATTATCGAAAGGGATCAACAGTTCCGGGGCTTCACGCCGGAGGGCGAGCGGGTACTCGTCTGGGCACAGCGCATTCTTGCCGACTGGGAGGCGCTGGTTCAGGACGTCAGTGAATCGCGCGAAGGCCTGCAGGGCACGGTGCGCCTCGGCGTCGTGCCGGCGGCGCTGCCGGCCGTCGGGGCGCTGATCGAGGAGTTCTGCGCACGTCATCCGGCCGCGCGCGTTTTGATTCAGCAAATGTCCTCGCGCAGCATCGAACAGCGCTTGGCGGAATTCGATCTGGATGCCGGTCTGACCTACCTCGACAATGAACCCTTGAAAGATGTCATCGCGCGGCCGCTGTACCGCGAGCATTATGTGTTTCTCACTGCCGAGGGCGGTCCCTGGAGCAACGTCCGTTCGGTGAGCTGGCGGGCGGTCGCAGGCGTTCCGCTCTGCCTGCTGTCACAGGACATGCAGATGCGCCGCATCATCGACGCCGTCTTCCGCGCCGCCGGTGTGTTTCCCCGCACTGTCGTCGAGGCCAATTCCTTCATCGCGCTGTATTCCCTGGTGCGGCAGGGGTCATGGTCGAGCGTGTTTCCGCACACCTTCCTCTCCCTGTTCGGCGTGCCGCCGGGGGTGCACGCCATCCCACTGGCGGAGCAGCTGCCGGATCACGCCGTGGGGCTGGTGATACCGAAGAACGAGCCGGTATCACCGGCCGCACGGGCGTTGCTGGCCGCCGCCGAAGGACTGGCGCTACGGTCCTTTTTCGACACGGAACCCTCCTCCCAGGAATCCGCCCAAGCGTCATAGACATCATCTATCGGCGTTCCGCGCAATCGATTTGAAGAGGCGTGGAGTGTTTCTCATACTCACGCGCGTTGCTGGTTGTTGTCCGCAGTGCCTCATGGTGTGGGTGCAGACCGTCCCTGACGCATTCGCGGTAACCGCCGGGCGTTATCCGGTGGAATCGCTGCGGGCCGCCATGGCCCGTCTCCAAAAATCCAAACAATCATCAGGAGGTCTCATCCTATGGCCAAGGTCATATGCGTGCTGTACGACGATCCCGTGGGCGGCTATCCAAAATCCTACGCCCGCGACGATATCCCCAAACTGGAACGTTATCCCGACGGGCAGACGCTGCCGACGCCGGCAGGCATTGATTTCAAACCGGGGCAGTTGCTGGGCAGCGTCTCCGGAGAACTCGGGCTGCGAAAATTCCTTGAGAGCAACGGCCACAAATTGGTTGTCACTTCGGATAAGGACGGCGCCGACTCCGTCCTGGATCGCGAGCTGCCGGACGCCGACATCGTCATCTCGCAGCCCTTCTGGCCCGCCTACATGACGGCGGCAAGGATCGCCAAGGCGCCGAAATTGAAGCTCATCGTCACCGCCGGCATCGGCTCCGATCACACCGACTTGCAGGCGGCGATGGAGCGGGGCATCACGGTCGCGGAAGTCACCTACTGCAACAGCATCAGCGTCTCCGAGCACGTGGTGATGATGATCCTGGCGTTGGTGCGCAATTACATCCCCTCCTACCAGTGGGTGGTCAACAAGGGTTGGAATATCGCCGACTGCGTGGCGCGCTCCTACGACGTGGAGGGCATGGTGTTCGGGACGGTCGCCGCGGGACGTATCGGACTCGCGGTGCTGAAGCGACTGAAACCCTTCGACATGAAGCTGCATTACACCGACCGGCACCGCCTGCCGCAGAGCGTCGAAAAGGAACTGGGATTGACCTTCCATCCCGATGTGGAGTCGATGGTGAAAATTTGTGATGTTGTCAGCATCAATTGTCCGCTGCATCCCGAGACCGAGCATCTGTTCAACGACAAGCTCATCGCCAAGATGAAGCGCGGGGCCTACATCGTCAACACCGCGCGCGGCAAGATTTGTGATCGCGACGCCATCGTGAGGGCGCTGCAGAGCGGACAGCTCGCCGGCTACGCCGGTGACGTATGGTTCCCACAGCCGGCGCCCAAGGACCATCCTTGGCGGACGATGCCGCACCACGGCATGACGCCGCACATCTCCGGCTCCAGTTTGTCAGCGCAGGCGCGCTACGCCGCCGGCACGCGTGAAATTCTGGAATGCTGGTTCAGCGGCCGCCCCATCCGCAATGAATACCTGATCGTCGACAAGGGCAGACTGGCCGGTGTGGGGGCGCACTCCTACAGCGCCGGCAACGCCACCGCTGGCTCCGATGAGGCGGTGAAATTCAAAAAGGGGTGAAACTTTGCCGGGATTACCCGCATGGCGCGTTCGCGCCATGCGGGTGGATCAGCGTTCACCGAGCCAGCCGGCGGCGTCGCGGGCGAAATAGGTCAGGATGGCGTCGGCGCCGGCGCGTTTCATGCACAGCAGCGTCTCCAGCACGGCACGGCGTTCGTCCAGCCAGCCGGCTTGCGCGGCGGCCTTGAGCATGGCGTATTCGCCGCTCACCTGATAGACGAATGTCGGCACGGCGAATTTCTCCTTCACGCGCCGCACGATGTCGAGGTAGGGCAGGCCCGGCTTCACCATCACCGCGTCCGCGCCCTCGGCGATGTCCAGCGCCACCTCGCGCAGCGCCTCATCCGTGTTGGCCGGATCCATCTGATAGGTGGATTTGCCGCCGCCCTTGAGATTGCCGGCCGAGCCGACCGCGTCGCGGAAGGGGCCGTAGAAACCCGAGGCGTACTTGGCGGAGTAGGCGAGGATCAGGGTGTTGGCATGCCCGGCGGACTCCAGCGCCTGGCGGATGCGGCCGATGCGGCCGTCCATCATGTCGGACGGCGCGACCACATCCGCGCCGGCCTCGGCGTGCGACAATGCCTGTCTGACCAGCACCTCCAGCGTCGCGTCGTTGACGACGTAGCCGCGTTTGTCGATCAGGCCGTCCTGGCCGTGGGTCGTGTAGGGATCGAGCGCGACATCGGTGATGACGCCCAGTTCAGGCACGGCCTTTTTGAGTGCGCGCACGGTGGTCTGGATGAGCCCCTTGGGATTGAAGGCTTCGCGCCCGTCGGCGGTTTTCTTTTCCGCGGGCGTGGCCGGAAAGAGCACGATGGCGGGGATGCCCAGACGATGGATTTTTTCCGCCTCCCGCAGCAGCAAATCCATGCTCAGGCGTTCGATGCCGGGCATAAAGGCAACGGCTTCGCGGCGTTTTTTGCCCGCGCAGACAAACATCGGGTAAATCAGATCATCAACGCCGAGGCGCGCCTCGCGCATGAGGCGGCGCGAAAACTCATGCGCGCGCATGCGCCGCATGCGGATGGCCGGAAATGCGGCAGTGTAGTTTCCTTCGGTCATGTGCGGGAGCGATTGGGCAAGCCATGCGCATTATATCCTCAAGCCATCCTCGTCCGGGATTAGGGGGCGGCCGGCCGCCTCCGCGTGAGCCATGGCCGTTAAGATTTAGTACCGCCGCCACGCGGGGCGAATTCACTCCTGGTCCATACGGCGACCGCGCGTCACCACCAATCATCCCCGGCCTACTGGAAGTTGAGGATATATGTCGCCCTGACAATATTGCCGAAGGGATGGGGATCATTGACCGGCAGGTCCACGCCGAGTATTAAAGAGTTTTCACGCGCAAACCAGAATCGAAGGCCGGGCGTGATGGTGAAAACCGTTTGACCTTCCTTGTCGCCGTTCAAATTGGTGGTGGCGAAGGCCTCTGCGAAGGTCGTGAAGTTGCCGAAAATGGGTGTATTGGGATCGGTCCAGGTCTTCGCCAGCGAGAGGTCATAGCTGATGTCGTCTTCCCGGGTGCCGGGCTTGTGCGGGCCCGACAGGCTTTCGTATTGGAACGAATAGTACAGCCCCACTTGATTGAGATTAAGGAGCGACTGCAAATCATTGAACCCCGCCAGGGCATACGATACCGAGGTCTGGGTTTGGCCAATGCCCTTGTTCGGGGTCGCCACTTTCACCTGTGCGGCATAGGACGAAGTGGAGGTGTCGATGAGTTGCAAGCGCACCAATCCGCCGCCGCCGGCACCGTCCTCATCCGTTCCGGCTCGCGCGTTATTCCATTGGTAGTTGGTGATGGCCTCGATCATCAGCCGGCGATTGAGCCCATAGGCGATGAGGCCATTGAGAAAGTCCGTGCTATCGAGTTTGGGATTATTGCGAATGTCATTGGTGCGGGCGTAATCCAGCCGGAATTCGCGCTCCAGAAAGTTTGTCGTGACCCGCAGAAGCGCCATATCCGGCGCTGCCCGTTCCCGCTTCGCCCAGGGTTGGTCCCAGCCCTCTGAAAACAAGTTAAAGAGGGTCAGATCGGACAGCGTCGTATTCCGATCATGCGCCGCCCCCTGATTATCGTCAGCCCTGGCGGCATTGAGGCACGATCCCATGATGGTCAGGCAGATTAGAAAGACCTTCCAGGTTGAAACCCCGCGTAGCAGCTTCTCCGTCGTCATGTTTGTTTTCATGGCTCCTCATCAGTTTCTGTGCTTGTGTAAGCGCTGGCCGTCTTCTCGCATGACCGGCGGCTTGACGCTTCTGCAATACTTTATGAATTTAATTTCTTATTTCATGGCACTCTATTTGATTACCTAGATAATATTATGGTAAATAATATAATTAAAATATGAATTATTAAGCATAAATAGCATGAGCGACATCACGCAGGCATTTCCCCTGGCCGCCCGTCTGCTGTTGCAGTTTGATCCGCTGCTGCGCGAGATCATCGGTCTGTCGCTGGCGGTCAGCCTGACGGCCGTGGTGCTGGCCGCAATCGTCGGTTTGCCGCTGGGCGCCGGATTGGCCCTGTTGCGGTTTCCAACACGCAATTTTTTCATCGTCCTCAACAACACCCTGTTGGGATTGCCGCCGGTGGTGGTGGGACTGGTGGTTTACCTGTTGCTGTCGCGCAGTGGTCCGTTCGGGTTCCTCGGGCTGCTGTTCACGCCGGCGGCGATGGTGCTGGCGCAATGCGTGCTGGTGACGCCCATCATCATGGCCCTGACGCGCCAGCAGATCGAAGACCTGTGGCTGGAATATGCCGAACAGTTGCAGTCGATGGGCGCCAGCCGCTTGCTGGCCATTCCCACGTTGCTATGGGAGGGGCGTCACAGCCTCATGACCTGCGTGCTGGCGGGGTTCGGCCGGGCCATCGGCGAGGTCGGCGCCATCATCATCGTCGGCGGGAATATCGATCACTACACCCGCACCATGACCACGGCCATCGCGCTCGAAACCTCCAAGGGAAATCTGGCGCTGGCGCTGGCGCTGGGCTTCGTGCTCATCACCCTGTCGATGGTGGTGAACGGCACGGTCTACGGCCTCAAGGAGCACGCCCTGCGCCACGACTTGAGCGGGATCACGGCGCCGTGAACGCACCCTGCACAAGCCTCACGCCAAGCATACTGCCATTGCGGCTGGAGCATGTCGCGTATGAATTTCGGGGAAGGACCTTGTTGCAGGACGTGAACCTGACCATCACCGCCGGCGGCAAGACCGTGCTCTTGGGGCCGAATGGCGCGGGCAAAAGCCTCATCATGCGCCTGTGCCACGGCCTGCTCGCGCCGACGGCGGGAAGGATCACCTGGGCGGGCGGCCCGATCGCGTGGGCGCGGGACCGGCAGGCCATGGTGTTTCAGCGTCCCATCATGCTGCGCCGTTCAGTGGCGGAGAATATCGAATATCCGCTGTCGTTGCGTGGCTTCGGCCGCGGCCTGCGGCGACAACGGCTGCGGGAGGCGCTGCAAATGGCAGGGCTCACGAATCACGCCAATCTCCCGGCACGACTGCTCTCCGGGGGCGAGCAGCAGCGCGTCGCACTGGCGCGCGCCTGGGTGATCCGCCCGGAGGTTCTGCTGCTGGATGAGCCCACGGCCAATCTCGACCCCACGGCGACCGGCGCCGTGGAACAGGTGATTGAGGAATTCGCGCAGGCCGGCGTCAAAATCATCATGACGACGCATGATTTAAGCGAGGCACGCCGGCTGGCCGATGAGATTGTATTTATGCATCGAGGCTGCGTTGCCGAGCATCAACCGGCGCGGCAATTCTTCGGCGCACCGCAAAGTCGCGAGGGAAAGGCGTTCCTGGCGGGGCAATTGTCTTGGTAACGGCCAATGAGGAATTGAGAACCGCAATGAAGTTGAATCTTCGTCTTAAAGGGGTGTTTACTGGTCTTTTGCTGGCGTTATTGGCGGCGCCGGCGTGGACCGCGGAGAAATTCATCACGCTGTCCTCGACGACTTCCACCCAGAATTCGGGCTTGTTTGATTATCTGCTGCCGAAGTTCACCGCCAAAACCGGGATCGAAGTCCGCGTGATCGCAGTGGGCACGGGGCAGGCCTTGAAGCTCGGCGAGCAGGGGGACGCCGACGTGCTGTTGGTGCACGACCGGGCCGGCGAGGAGAAATTCATCCGCGATGGCCATGGGGTGGAACGGTTGGAGGTGATGTACAACGACTTCGTCATCATCGGGCCCAGGTCCGATCCGGCCGGCGTACGCGGCATGAAGGACGCCGTGGAGGCCTTCCGCGCCATCGCGAGGAAGCAATCGACGTTCATTTCGCGCGGTGATGACAGCGGCACGCATCGCGAGGAGTTGCGTCTGTGGGGGGAGGCGGGCGTCGACGTCAGGGCCGCCTCTGGAAAGTGGTACAAGGACATCGGCGGCGGCATGAGCGCCGCCCTCAATACCGCCGCGGGCCTGGAGGCATACACGTTGAGTGACCGCGCCACCTGGGCCACCTTCAAAAACCGCGGCAATTTGGAACTGCTGGCCGAGGGCGATCCGCGGCTGTTCAATCAGTACGCCCTCATCCTGGTCAATCCCGGGCGGCATCCCCATGTGAAAAAGGCGGAGGGCCAGCGATTCATCGACTGGATGCTGTCGCCGGAGGGCCAGCAAGTCATCGGCGCCTATGTCGTGGGCGGACAGACTCTGTTTCATCCCAATGCCAGGGCCAAATGATGCGAGCCTCTTCTTCTTCCGTACCGCTGAAACTGGAGCTGCGCTGGTGGCTGGGCGGCAGGGATGCGTTGGAGGTTGAGCCGTTGCTGCTGTTGTTGCTCCAGGAGATCGACAACCTCGGATCACTGCAGATGGCGGCACGGGCCGCCGCCTGCTCCTACCGTCATGCCTGGGGATTGTTGCGCAAGTGGGAACACCTGCTCGGCCACCGTCTGGTGACGCTGGAGCGGGGACGCGGCGCCAGTCTGGCGCCGCTCGGCCGGCAGTTGCTGCGGGAGGACCACCACGTGCGGGCACGGCTGGGGCCGGAACTGGAGAGTCTGGCGCTGGAGAGCGGCAACGCGCTCAGCGCCCTGCTGGAGCAGGGCGGCCGCGAGATTCATCTGCGCATCTTCGCCAGCCATGGTCTGGCCGTGTCCGCGTTGCGCGATCTGCTGCTCAAACAGGGCGGGCTCCGGGTCGATTTGCAGTTCCGCGGCAGCCTGGACAGCCTGCGCCTGTATCGCGCCGGCAAGTGCGACGCCGCGGGATTTCACCTGCCGCAGGGGGCGCTCGGCGAGAAACTGCTGCCGCGGTTCACGCGTCACCTGGACGACACCGGGGACAGGCTGGTGCGCGTGGTGCAGCGCGAACAGGGCCTGATCGTGACGCGGGGCAATCCCAGGGCGGTGCGCAAGATCACCGACCTCAAGGCACCGTCCATCCGCTACATCAACCGCCAGCCGGGCTCGGGCACGCGCCTCATCTTTGACGCCCTGCTTGAGGAGGCGGGCGTCAATCCCGCGGACATCAACGGCTATCACACGGAGGAGTTCACCCACATGGCGGTGGCCGCCTTGATCGCCAGCGGCGCGGCCGACGCTGGCATGGGCATACGCGCCGCGGCGGCCAGAGTTGGCCTCGATTTCGTGCCCTGGGTGACGGAAAATTATTACTTCGTTTTCCGACGCGACGCCGGCCGCTCCCCGCCCATCGCGCATTTGCTCGCCGCGTTGCGCGGGGGGGAATACGCGCGGGAGGTTGCGGCACTGCCGGGATATGGTGCCGCCGGCGCCGGCGAAATCGTCGAGATCTCCGAACTGCGCGCCGATCTGCAGCGCAAAACGGGGCGGTGACCCGCTTCAGGGACCGCCGGTCCTTTCCACGACGCGGACGATGGGCTCATCCGAGCGCATGGCGGCCAGCACCACGCGGTCGAACCGCTGCGTGAGCGCGAGCGCCTCTTCCGCCGCCGCGCGCGCGGCGGCTTCCAGGATCCGGTTGTCCACCATGTTGATGACGGGCACCACCGTGGCGCCGCCGGTGCGGCGCAGTGACCCCTCCGCCGAGGCCAGCAGCCGGGCGACATGCGTCGCGGTCAGCGGCTCACCAGGTTGAGCGCCGGTGACGGCGGTGATCCGCTCCGGCCGGTGGGCGATTTTTTCGCCGAGCGGACGGCCGAACACCTTCGCGGAAACGATCGGCACGACCGTGTCGGCGAAGTCCGGCAACGCCGGTTCATGATCGGCAGGCGCCTTGATATGGCGACTGCGCGCCCCGTCGGACTTGACCACGCACAGATCAAAGCCGCCGCAGGCCAGCACCTCCCGCAACTCCGCCGGGCTCAGGCCCGCATGGCGGCCGCGCAACTCGCAGGCATGGGCCAGCGCCAGCACCCGCTGCCCGCGGTGCGGCGCCAGCTTCGCGCACCAGGTGATGTCCGCGGGCTCCGTCGTCAGCGCGGTGATGCCGCGCGGAAAATACTCGATGTGCGCCGTGGTCGTGATCAGAACGCGGCCCGGGTGCAGCGCCGCCAGCCTGTACATGGTGGTTTTTTTGCCGCCCGCGCCGACAAAGCACACCACGCCGCGGCGGGCGTGCAGCACGTCAAGCAGGTTCATCGGCATGGATGTGTTGAGGGTGGGGAACGGGAAGGTTATTGTAGGAAGGTCCCAGGTGATTAAGGGGAGGACCGATGAAATTCAGCGCACGGAACGTATTGCGGGGCAGGATCAGCAGGATTCATCACGGTGAGGTCAACACCGAGGTGGTGGTGCGGATCAACGGAAAAACGGAAATTGTCTCCGTCATCACCAAGGCGTCCGCCGAGCAACTCAAATTGCGCAAGGGCAGGGCCGTGTATGCCGTGATCAAGGCGTCCAACGTCATTCTGGCGGTGGATTAGGGCGTTGCCGGCGCGGGCTCGTCCAGCGTCTGCATCGTGGTTTCAATCCACTCCTCGGCGGCCGCCACGATCTGGCGCGCGCTGCGACCCCGGCTGGAAATGGGGGCGCCGATGACGAGATCGATGCAGCCCGGCCGCTTGCGCAGGCTTTGCCGCGGCCAGTACCTGCCGGCGTTGTGCGCCACCGGCACGACCGGGACGCCGGTCTCCGCCGCCAGCAATCCACCGCCGATGTTGTAGCGCCCGCGCTGCCCCGGCGCGGTGCGCGTGCCCTCCGGAAACAGCGTGACCCAGATGCCGCGCGCGAGGCGCTCCTTGCCCTGCGCGACCAGTTGACGCAGCGCCTTGTGGCCCGCCTGCCGGTTGAGCGCGATCGACTCCAGGCTGGCCAGCCCCCAGCCGAAGAACGGAATCCACAACAGTTCGCGTTTCAACACCCAGACCTGCGGCGGGAAGATCAATTGCAACGCCATCGTCTCCCAGGCCGACTGGTGCTTGCACATGATGATGGCCGGCCCGGGAGGAATGTTTTCCCGTCCGTGCACGCGATGCGTGAGGCCGCAACTCAGCTTGAGCCACCACAACGTGATGTGCGTCCAGCGGGTGATGATCCGATAGCGCGGAAAGAAGGGCAGCGGCCGTATCAGGATGCCGAGCAGCGCGAAAAAGACGGTGTGCGGCACCAGGCCGGCATAGAACACGATTGCGCGCAGGGTGCCGGGCATCGGACGCACATCGATCAATGCGAGCCGACCCATTCCGTGGCCAGCAGGTGCTCGACGACGGCGGCGAGATCGGGATACACCGCGACGTCCCTGGCCTGCCCGATGATGTCCGCGGTCTCCCGCCCCGCGCCGGTCAGCACCAGCACCGGCCGTGCGCCGGCCGCCCGCGCCGCGGCGATGTCGCTCTCCCGGTCGCCGATGGCCGGCACGTATTCGAGCGGCACCCGCAGCCGGCGCGCCACCTCGTGCAGCATGCCCGGCTGGGGTTTGCGACACTCGCATTTCTCCTCCGGCGCGTGCGGGCAGAAGAAGATCGCCTCGATCATCCCCCCCGCCGCCTTGACCGCCGCCAGCATCTTCTGGTGGATCTGATGCAGGCGGCTGACGTCGAACAGACCGCGGGCGATGCCGGACTGGTTGGTGCATACCACCACGCGCGCGCCGGCGCGGGTGGCCATGGCGATGGCATGCAGGCTGCCTTCCACCGGCACCCACTCATCGGGGTGCTTGATGAAGGCGTCGGAATCCTCGTTGATGACGCCGTCACGATCGAGAATGAGCAGTCTCATGACGCCAGTTTGGAAATATCCGCCACGCGGTTCATTTTAAGCCGCAACTCGGCCAGCAGGGCCAGGCGGTTGCGGCGCAGGGCCGGATCCTCCGCCATCACCATGACCGAGTCGAAGAACGCGTCCACCGGCGCCTTCAGGGCGGCGAAGGAGCGGAGATACCCGGCGTAGTCGCCGCGATCGAACAACGCCCGCGCCTTTTGATAGGTGTGATCAAGAGCGTCATAAAGCGCACGTTCCGCGGGTTCCTTGAGGTGTTTTGGATTGGCGGCCTTGAATTTTTCGCCCTTCGCCTCCGCCTGCCGCAGAATGTTGGCCACCCGCTTGTTCGCCGCGCTCAGGCTTTCGGCCTCCGGCAGCGCCTGGAACGCCTGCACCGCCTCCAGCTGCCTCGGCACGAGATCGAGCCGTTGCGGTTCCTGGCACAGCACCGCCTCCACTGGCAGCGTGGTGAAGCCCCTGTCTTTGAGATAACCCGCGAAACGATCGAAAATGAACGCCTCGAGATCGGCGCGCGCGTCTTTGATTCTGCCACCGTAGCTTTCAAATCCGGCGGACAGCAGTTCACGCAGCGGGAGCGGCAGCCTGCGTTCAACGATGATCCTGATGAATCCGAGGGCGGCGCGGCGCAATCCGAGCGGGTCCCTGTCGCCGGTCGGCGCCTGCCCGATGCCGAACAGGCCGGCGAGCGTGTCGAGTTTGTCGGCCAGCGCCAGCGCCTGGCCGGCGGCGGTCTCCGGCAGCGCGTCGCCGGCGAAGCGCGGACGGTACATCTCGTCGATGGCGGCGCAGACCTCGGCGGGCTCGCCGTCAAGGGCGGCGTAGTGGCGGCCCATGATGCCCTGCAATTCGGGGAATTCCCCCACCATCTGCGTCAGCAGATCGCAGCGCGACAGCTCGGCGGCGCGCTTCACCCGTGCCGCGTCGGCGCCGATGTGTCCGGCTATCCCCGCGGCCAGCTTGGAGACACGCTGCGTCTTTTCATGCAGCGTGCCGAGTTCTTTCTGGAAGACGACCTCCTTCAACCCGCGCAGCCGCGCGCGGAGCGGCGTCTCGCGGTCGCGGCGCCAGAAAAAGGCGGCGTCCGCCAGCCGCGGGCGGATCACACGCTCGTTGCCGTGGCGCACCACGGCGGGATCGCGGCTGGCGATGTTGGCGACGGCGATGAAGCGCGGCAGCAGGCGGCCATCGCCGCCGCGCAGCGGAAAGCAGCGCTGCTGATCCTGCAACACGGCGATGATCACCTCCTCCGGCAGCTCCAGGAACGCCGGATCGAAGCCGCCGGCCAGCGCCTGCGGCCACTCGGTAAGCGCCGTGACCTCGTCCAGCAGCGCGCCGTCAATCTCCGCGTGCGCATCCTCCTGCGCGGCGGCGGCCAGCACTTCTTCCTGGACGCGCGCGCGGCGCCGCTCGAAATCGGGAATGACGTAGCCGCGCTTTTCCAGGGCGTCCTCGTAATCGCGCGGCTGATCGAGATGGATGGGCGCGGGATGCAGAAAGCGGTGCCCGCGCGTGTAGCGGCAGGCGCGCACGCCCAGCAATTCCGCGTCGACGACGGTTTCGCCAAAAAGCAGCACCAGCCAGTGCACCGGCCGCACGAATTCCACATCGCCATCCCCCCAGCGCATGCGTCTGGGGATGGGTAACTTTCTGATAATGGATTCCAATTCCCTGAGCAGGAAGGCTTGAAGACTCTCGCCCTTCGCGAGAGAACGCAACCAAACGTAATCCGGTTTTACAAATAGATGATCCGGACCATCCCAAACGTCAGGAAGTCCGCGAACCATGTGTGCCCGGCCAAGCTTCTCAAGTTTTTTCTGCAAAGCCAACGTCGCCTTGCCGCTGGCGTCCACCGCATGGACGGTAGGCATCAGTTTTTCGGTGATTTCTTGATCTTCTGCTTTTTCTCGCACATTGGTGATGGAGACAGCGAACCTGCGTGGCGAGGCAAATGACTTGGCATGACTCGTCCCGCTTAAAAAATTCGATTCCTTCAGAATTGATATCACGCCTTCTGCAAATGCGGTCGCCAACAGGCGTAATGCCTTCGGCGGCAGCTCCTCGGTGCCGATTTCGATGAGCAGATCGCGCGATTCGGCCACGGCTCAGCCCGCCTTTTTGAGCAAGGGGAAGCCCAGCGCCTCGCGGCGGGCGAGGTAACATTCGGCCACCGCGCGCGCCAGCGCACGCACGCGCAGGATGTAACGCTGCCGCTCGGTCACCGACACGGCACGGCGCGCGTCGAGCAGGTTGAAGGCGTGCGACGCCTTCATCACCTGCTCATACGCCGGCAGCGGCAGTTGCTGTTCGATCAGCTTCCGTGACTCGCGCTCGCAGGTGTTGAACCAGTCGGTCAGCGTGGCGGTGTCGGCGTGCTCGAAATTGTAGGCGGATTGCTCCGCCTCGTTTTGTTTGTAGATGTCGCCGTAGGTGATTTTCCCCGCCGGCGTCACGGCCCAGGTCAGATCAAAGACGCTGTCCACGTTTTGCAGGACCATGGCGATGCGTTCGAGGCCGTAGGTGATCTCGCCGGCGACCGGCCGGCAGTCCAGCCCGCCGACCTGCTGGAAATAGGTGAACTGGCTGATCTCCATGCCGTTGAGCCACACCTCCCAGCCCAGTCCCCACGCCCCCAGCGTGGGCGACTCCCAGTTGTCCTCGACGAAGCGGATGTCGTGGACCAGTGGGTCGATGCCCAGATGGCGCAGTGAATCGAGGTACTGATCCTGGATGTCGGGCGGCGAGGGCTTGAGGTTGACCTGCAATTGGAAATAACGCTGCAGCCGGTTCGGGTTCTCGCCGTAGCGGCCGTCGGTGGGGCGTCGCGATGGCTGCACGTAGGCGGCGTGCCAGGGCTCCGGGCCGATGGCGCGCAAAAAGGTCGAGGGGTGGAACGTGCCGGCCCCCATTTCCATGTCATGGGGCTGTTCCAGGACGCAGCCGCGTTTCACCCAGTAGCGCTCCAAGGCGTGGATCAAATCCTGGAAGCTGGGTGGTGATGGCGGGGTCATGCGACGTGCCGCGTGGCGGCGGTTTCGCTGCAACGGTGGATTGGAGGGAAAGAATTCGGCATGGAAGCGATGCGCGCAGTATAACGCGCGGACTTCCCTCCATGCACGGGGGCGCCCGCCGCGGCGGAGAGCTAGCGGGGCGTGACCGGCTTGACCGGCACCGGCGCCGGCTGTGGTTCCGGAATCAGCTTTCCGTCCTTGTCGTAATGCTCAACCTTCAAGGGGTCCCTGACCGGCGGCGGAGGCGCGGGTTTTTTCTTCTCGGCGATGAGTGAATCCTTGGTCCGCGTAAGCATGTCGAACTTGTAATCCGGCAGCACAAAGGCCCAATCCTTCACCTTGGCGTTCAGATCGGCCACCTGCCGCCCCACCGTGAGCTTGGGCGGCTTGGCTTCGTCCGGACCGGGCGGCGCCACGCGCCTCCCCTCGAGGCCGATGACCGGCGGCTCATCCTTGTTTTCCGGCACGGGGTTGGTCAGGGTGCCCGGCTCGACGCTGAATTCGAAGGTGGCGTACTTGCGCCCGTCGATTTCGGCGACGCGCACCGCGGCGGTCAACCCGTCGAAGGTGCGCAGGGTCGTGACCGTCTCCTGCTGCGGCCAGTGGAGCGCGCGTCTGGCGCGGACGTCATCGAAGCGCAATTGCTCCAGCGCGGTGCCGAGGCTGGTGACGACGGAGGTCGAGCGGACGACATGATCTTCGGGGACATCCTGGAGAACCAGATCGAGATCCTCCGGCTTGCCGCGGCGCGCGATCACCGCAGGCCCGCCGGGGCGTTCGATGGTCACCTCACGCACGCGCCCGCCGCTGATGTCCATGAGATCGCGCCTGACCCACGTCATCGGATCAGCGCTGACTTCGATCGGGCCCTTGACGAGATAGGACTGTTCCTGACCCTGCACCCGGACATAGCGGGTGTGGGCCATCGGACCCTCCTCCCCGCCGCCCTCGCGGGGCTTGCCGAGGAGGACGGCCGCCAGGCCGTTCCCCCTGGCGTCCTTCACCTCCATCAGCGTCGATGACGATTTCTCGCTTTGCACGTCCTCCACGCCCAGCCGCGGATATAGATCAGGCTTGCGGGTCTTGGCTTCCAGTATCTTCAGCTCCGCCAGGCCCAGAATGGCGCCCTTGACGTTTTCGAATATCGCCGGATAGTCGTCGCGGTTTTCAATCAGCCAGCGGTCACCGTCGCGCCTGAGCAGCGTCTTGTTCAGGCGGGTGACGATTTCCACGCGCGCGGCATCGTTCACGTGCGCGCCGAATGCCGGCAGCAGGAGCGGGGTGCCGACGTCGGTGGACGGCGCGCGCCAGTAGGCGACCCAGATCGCCGCCGCGACGGCCAGGACGGTGATGACGGGCAGCAGCGGGGGGCGGCGCATGGGCGGGTCAGACCGCGGGCTGCCGCCGCCGGCGGCGCAGGTAACGGTAAATCATGACGGCGAACGCGCCGCCGCCCAGGAGCAGCGGAATGAGGCCGATGTTGATGATTCGCAGCAGCGCGCCCAGGCTTTCGATGTTTTTGCGCAGGTCATGCTGGACATTGCGAAGTTCGCGGCGGGTGGCCACCTGCTCCGCCTTGAACTTGTCGATGGCCTGTTTCTGGGCCGGGCTGAGCAGGGCCTTGGTCTTCTCATCCTTCTGTTGTTGCAGTTCACGGATCTTCTTCTCGGTCTCCTCCAGGCGCGTCTGCAGCGCCTGCGCCTTGTCGCGGAACTGGGTCTCGGCCTCGCGCTGGATTCGTTCGACCACCGTGAACGGCCGGCGGAACTGGCCGCGGCTGCGCAGGCTGATCAAGTCATCGTTGCCGCCCAGGTTGTCGAGCGCATTGACGATGAAATCGCCGTTGTCGGCGATGGGCGTGGGCATGGTGACGCCCATGACGTTCTGTCCGCGCACCCAGAATCGATCGGAGGCGATGTCGGTGTCGGCGACCACGATGACGTGGATGCTGTCTTTCGATTCCGCCGTGAAACCGGGGTCGACGCCGCCGCTGCCGTCCTTCTCCTTCGGCTTGCCTTCGGGGAAGGCGGTCTTCACCCGGCCGGTGACGCGCGCGGCCAGCACCTTGCCGGCGCCGTCCGGCTTGAACTGCTGCAGCATCGCGCCCGGATCGCGCACGAACATGATCGACTCGGCGTCGAGGAAGCCGGACTGCGGACCGGTCGTGAGCAGCGGCGTCAGCTGGGTCGTGGCGCCCTCGATCTTCTCCAGCGCGCCGGCGCTGCCGAGGTTGACGGACTTCAACTGGCTGGTGATGAAATCCTCGTGGTTGAAGTTGGCCTCCTTCAAGCCCAGCCACGGCAGGAAATCCACCTCCTGCGGGCCGCGATTGCCGGCGAAGGAGGCGCGCACCGCGGCGTCGCGATCGGCGGCGATCTTGCCCTCCACCAGCTTGATGCCCCAGGCGCGGAAGATGTCGGCGAGATTGGAGTCGTGCCGGGGCATGACGGTGGGGGTTTCGGGGTTGGGCATGGCCTCATCGGCCTCCGCGAACGGATCGACGAACACCATGGCCCTGCCGCCCTTGATCACGAATTGATCGATGGCGTACTGCGTCGTGGGCGGCAGGTCCTTGGGGTGCACCACCATCAATGTGTCGATGTCGCCATCGATGTAGCCGGCGTCGGGGCGCAACTGCCGCACGTCGAAGACCTCGCGCATCATGTTGATGAGCGCCCACGGCGGGGCGCCGCGGCGGCCGGTGGCCGGATCATCGGCGCCGCCGAACATCGGCAGCGTGGTCAGGACGCCGATGACGCGTTTCTTGGGATGGGCCAGGTTGTAGATGAGCTTGGTGAGATCATATTCCAGCGCCTCCTCGCGGTTGGGCTGGAAGAAGGGGATGACGGCGGTGTCATCGGTGGTGTTGGTGCCGACCAGGCCGAAGTAGGCCATGTCGCCGGTCTCGCTCACCGGCAGCTGCCGCACGCCGTAGCCGACCGCCTGATCCTCGGCCTCGGAAAACGGCTCTGGATCAATCACCGTCAGTTTGAGCATGCCGTGCGACTTGGCGGCGTATTCCTGCAGCAGGTCGCGCACCCGCACGCCGTAATTCTGGTATTGCGGGATGCCGGAGAACAGCTTGTTGGAGAAGTAGTACCTCAGCGTGATCGGCTCCTCGAGGCCGGCCAGGATGTTTTTGGTGCCCGGCGACAGCGTGAACAGCCTGTTCTCCGTCAGATCGAGACGCCAGGAGGTGAGCAGCAGGTTGGCGAGCAGGTTGACAGCGATGAGCAGGATCAACGCCAGCAGCACCCCGCCGCCCGTTGAATATCGGTTTGCCACGTCAGCTCGCCTTCCGGTTCTGGATGACCAGCGTGTTGGCGTACAGCCAGAAGGCGATCAGGGTCGCGAAATACACGACGTCGCGCACGTCCAGCACGCCCTTCTTGATGGATTCGAAGTGGGCGATGAAGCTGAAGGAGCTGATCACGTCCACGACCGCCTGCGGCGCCCAGCCGCTGAAAAAGTCCAGCACGATGCGCGTGCCGCTGAAGATGAAGCAGAAGCAGATCACGACCGACACCACGAAGGCGATGACTTGGTTTTTGGTCGTCGCCGAGATGCAGGAGCCGATGGCCAGGAAGCCGCCGGCCATCAGCAGGCTGCCGAGATAACCCGCCACGATGACGACGTTGTCCGGATCACCCAGGTAATTGACCGTAATCCACATGGGAAAGGTCAGCAGAAGGGCGATGGCCGTGAAGCACCAGGCGGCGAGAAATTTCCCCAGCACCGCGTCCCAGAGCGTGATCGGCAGCGTCATCAAGAGCTCGATGGTGCCGGTCTTGCGCTCCTCCGACCACAGCCGCATGGCGATGGCCGGGATTAAAAACAGGTACAGCCACGGGTGGAAGCGGAAGAACGGCTCCAGATCGGCCTGGTCGCGCTCGTAGAAGGCGCCGAGGTAGAAGGTGAAGATGCCGGTCAGGAACAGGAAGATGATGATGAAGACGTACGCCACCGGCGTGGCGAAGTAGGCCCGCAGCTCGCGCTTGAAGATGGTGAGCACGTTGCTCATGAGCGCGCGGCCCGGCTCTGCGTGGTGATGTCGCGGAACACCTCGTCGAGGCGCCCGCCTTCCACGTGCAATTCGGTCACGCTCCAGCCGCGGGCCTGCACCGCGCCCTGCACCGCCGGCAGCGGCACGCAACCGGGTCTCGGGATGACGGTGAGGCGCGCCCGGCCGGCGGCGTCGGCCCGTTCCTCCACCGCCTCCACGTCGGGAAGCGCGACCAGCGCGGCCCTGACCTGCGCCGTATCGGCGCTGACCGAGAGCGTCACCGCGTTATGCCAGCGCGATCGGCCCTCGAGTTCCGCCGGCGTGCCCTCGAACAGGATCCGTCCGGCGGCGATGATGATGGCGCGCGTGCAGACGGCGTTGACCTCCTCGAGGATGTGCGTGGAGATGACGATGGCCTTGGTCGCCGCCATCTCCCTGATCAGCGTGCGCACCTCGTGTTTCTGGTTCGGATCGAGGCCATCGGTCGGCTCGTCCATGATCAGCACCTCGGGATCGTGCAGGATGGCCTGCGCCACGCCCACGCGGCGCTTGTAGCCCTTGGACAGCGTCTCGATGCGCTGGTGCAGCACCGCCTCCAGGTGAATCTTGCCGACCACGTCGCGGATGCGTTCCTGCAACCGCGCGCCGCGCAGACCGCGGATTTGGCCCACGAACTCGAGAAAACTCAGCGGCGTCATTTCACCGTACGCCGGGGCGCCCTCCGGCAGATAACCGATTTTGCTCTTGAGCATGACCGGCGAGGCGGCGAGATCGAAACCGCAGACGTTCACCGTGCCGGCCGTCGGCTCGAGGAAGCCCGTGATCATCTTCATGGTGGTGGACTTGCCGGCGCCGTTCGGGCCGAGAAAGCCGAGCACGTCCCCGCGCGCCACGTTAAAGGACACGCCGTCAACGGCGCGCAGGGCGCCGAAATGCTTGCTTAAATTTTTGACCTCGATGGCGTAGGACATCGCTTAAATCCCGGGCCTCATTATTTTGACTGCCGCCTTGGGTTTGCCGGCGCCGCGGCGACCCGCCACCGGCGCATGCAACCACCGGCTGCGGGCAAGCCGCGTATTTTCCATAACCCCATCGGCGCGTCAACACGCGCCGATGGGGGCGTTCAGGGGTGATGGGTTAGTGGGATGGCGCCGGCCTTAAGTTCCCGGCTTGAAATTCTCCTTTTTGAGGCGGTAGAGGGCGGAGATGTCCTCATCGCCATGACCCTCGTGCATGAGTTGCTCGTAATCGGCAAGCGTGTTGGCCACGACGGAAAGCGGCCATCGCGAGCGATCCCGGGCCATGCGCTGGATGATTTCTAGGTCCTTGTGATGCAGGGCGACCTTGAAGCCGGGCGCGTAGCTTCCCGCCACCATCGTTTTCCCGCGGTGGCTCAAAAACCAGTTGCCCGCCGCGCCGCTGCCGACCACGTCGATGACCTTGTTCATGTCGAGGCCCATCGCCTCGCCGAAGGCCAGCGCCTCGGTGACGGCCTGGTTGATGCCCGCCGCCATGATCTGATTCACCGCCTTGGTGGCCTGGCCCGAGCCGGTCGGCCCCATGTGCACGACGTTGGCGGCGATCTTCGACAATAGCGGGCGCGCGCGCCCGAACACCGCCGCATCGCCGCCAACCATCATCGCCAGCGCCGCCTTGCGCGCGCCCTCGACGCCGCCGGACACCGGGCAGTCGAGAAAATCCGCCCGCCGGGTTTTGTACAGCGCCGAGAGCTCGCACGCGGTGTCTCTGCTTACCGTGGAGGTGTCGCAGACGATTTTGCCGGCGCTCAACCCCGGCAGCATGGCGCGCGCGACCTCGAACACGTCGGCGTCGCGTGAGACGCAGGTCACGATCAGATCGGATTTTGCCGCCGCCTCGGCGGGTGTTCCGGCGCGCAAGACGCCCCCGCTGAATTCCAGGGCCTGCGCGCGCGCCGGCGTGCGGTTCCACACGGCCGCGAGCACGCCGGCGCGATCGAAATTCAGCGCCATGTGGGCGCCCATCGCGCCCAGCCCGATGACGCCGGCCTTCATGCCACCACGCCCGTTTGATAATGATCGGCGATGACCTGCGCGACACAGCAGGTCAGCCGGCGGGCGGTGGGCAGATGCAGGAATTCATTGGGGCCGTGGGCATTGGCATGCGGGCCGAGCACGCCGGTGATGACGAACTGCGCCCGCGGGTAGCGTTCGCCCAGCATGGCCATGAACGGGATGGTGCCGCCTTCGCCCATGTACACCGGCGGCCTGCCAAAGAACTGTCTCGAGGCCCGCTCCAGCGATTGCGTCAGCCACTCCGCCTCGTGCGGCGCATCCCAGCCGGTGACCGCCCAGTCGGGGATGAAGGTGACGCGCGCGCCGTAGGGCGGGTCTTCCTCGAGGATGCGTTTGAGCGTTGCCGAGGCCTGCGCACCGTCAATGTTCGGCGGCAGGCGCAGCGAGAGCTTGAGACGGACGCCGGCGAGCGCCACATTGCCGGCGTCCGCCACCGCCGGCAGTCCATCGGCGCCGGTGATGGCAAGCGCCGGCCGCCAGGTCCGGTTCAGGATCAATTCCATCGGCTGGTGCGCCATCGGCTTGACGCCGGCGTGCAGCGGGAACTTGCGGTGGGTTTCCTCGCCCAGTACCTTCGCGGCAGTCTCGGCCTGCACGATGCGACGCGGGGGGATGAGCGTGTTGAACGCGGCGTCGAGGATGCGGCCGTCGCTCTCGTCCTCGATGCGGCTCAACAGCGCGCGCGCCACGCGGAATGCGTTTGGCACGACGCCACCCGCGTCGCCGGAATGCACGCCCTCGCTCATCACCTCGACGTCCAGCACGCCGCCGACCAGGCCGCGCAGTGACGTCGTCACCCACAACTGCTCGTAATTGCCACAACCCGAATCGAGACAAATGACGAGTTCGGGCGATCCAATGCGTGCACTGAGGGCGTCGATGTAATGGGGGAGATCGAAGCTGCCGCTCTCCTCGCAGGCCTCGATGATGACCACGCAGCGCGCGTGCGCGATGGTTTGCTCCTGCAGCGCCTTGATCGCGGTCAAGGCGGCGAACATCGCGTAACCGTCATCGGCGCCGCCACGCCCGTAGAGCCGGTCGCCTTCCAGCACCGGCTGCCAGGGGCCGGAACCCTCGCGCCAGCCGGTCATCTCCGGTTGCTTGTCGAGGTGGCCGTAAAGCAGCACGGTGCGTTGATCGTCCCCCGGGATCTCCATGAACAGGAGCGGAGTGCGGCCGGGCAGCCGGACCACCTCGATGATCATGCCGCGGAGGTTCATGCCCTTCGCCCAGCGCTCAAAGCGGGCCACCGCGACGTCCATGTAGCCGCGTTCCCGCCACTGCGCATCGAAGGCGGGCGACTTGTTGGGGATGCGGATGTACTCGGTCAATTCCCGCAGGATATCCCCCCGCCAGAGGTCGGTGGCGAATTTCTCCAGGGCGCCGGTGTTCATATTCGAAGTCTAGCAGGTTGCTGAAAAACCCGTTTTTCAGCAACCCGCGGTGCGGTCGGGGGATCAACCGCCATTGTTCAATCGCGCCAAGCGATTGAAAAATGAAGCAAAGCAAAAACCGCGCTTTTTGCCTTGCGTGGCTGGAAAAGTCCGTGCAGGACTTTTCAGCACCCTGCCGGCGCGGCGGGGGCGGGCGCAAAGCGGCGGACCTCCGCGGTTACAATGCAACATGTCCGCATGCCGGTTTTTTGCCTCAGCGCCGAAAGGCGTAGCCTCCCTGCTTGCCGATGAGTTGCGTCAACTCGGCGCGGCAGACGTGGTCGAGCGTCCGGCGGGCGTTGAGTTCGGCGGCGATCTCGAACTGGGATGCCGCGCCTGCCTGTGGTCGCGCACCGCCAGCCGCGTGCTCTTGGAACTGGCGCGCTTCAAGGCGCCGACGCCGGAGGCGTTGTACGCCGGCATCCAAACCATCGATTGGTCGGAGCATCTGGCGCCCGCCGGCACGCTGGCCGTCGATTTTCACTCGTTGCGCTCGCAAATCACGCATACGCATTTCGGCGCGCTCAAGGTCAAGGACGCCATCGTCGATCAGTTCCGCGAACGTCACGGGGAGCGGCCGTCGGTGGCGCTGGGGCAGCCCGATGTGCGGGTGAGCGTCGTGCTTGATCGCGATCGGGCCACGTTGAGCCTGGACTTGTCCGGCGAGGGCCTGCACCGGCGCGGCTATCGCGTCGATTCCGTCAGCGCGCCGCTCAAGCAGAATCTCGCCGCCGCGCTGCTGCTGCGCTGCGGCTGGCCCGCGATCGCGGCGGCGGGCGGCGCGTTCGTCGATCCGATGTGCGGCGCCGGCACGCTGGCCATCGAGGCGGCGATGATCGCCGGCGACATCGCGCCGGGACTCAAGCGTGGCTATTACGGCTTTCTGCATTGGCGGCAGTTCGACGCCGCGATGTGGAAGGGACTGCTGCGCGAAGCGGAAGAGCGCCGCGAGGCGGGCATGGCGAAGCCGCCGCTCATCCAGATCAGCGATGCCGATCGCCGGGCGATCGCGGCGGCCAGGCAAAATGTCAAGGCGGCGGGACTCGGCGATTGCATAATCGTCAAGCATGCGGATCTGGGCGCGTTGCAACGTCCTCCCGCGGACACCGGCCTGCTGTTGGTGAATCCGCCTTATGGCGAGCGCCTCGGGGAAACGGAGGAACTGCGCGCTCTCTATGCCCTGCTCGGCGAAAAACTGCGGCGGGAGTTCATGGGCTGGCAGGCGGCGGTGTTTACCGGCAACCCGTCGCTCGGCAAATTTCTCGGCCTCACCGCCAGGCGCAAGCACACCTTTTACAACGGCGCCATCGAATGCCAGTTGCTGCGTTTCGATATCACGCCCGAATCGATACCACCAACGCCTCAAGAACGCATGGCGCGGGCAGCGGCCATCCCGCGCAGTGCGGGCGCGCAGATGTTCGCCAATCGCCTGGAAAAAAATCTCGACAACATCGGCCGCTGGGCGGCGAAGGAGGGCGGCACCTGTTACCGGCTCTACGACGCCGACCTGCCGGAATACGCGCTGGCCGTCGATCTCTATCATGACGAGGAAGGCGTGCGCTTCGTGCACGCGCAGGAATACGCCGCCCCCGCCACGGTGGACCCGGACAAGGCCCGGCGGCGGCTGCGCGATGCGCTGCGCGTGCTGCCCGAAACGCTGGCGGTGCCGCGCGAGCGCATTTTCCTGAAAAAGCGCGAGCGCAAGCGCGGCCGGACGCAGTACGAGAAACTCGGCGAAGGCGGGCGGTTTCACGTCGTGCGCGAGGGCGACTGCCGGTTTCTCGTCAACTTCGAGGATTACCTCGACACGGGATTGTATCTGGATCATCGCCTCACCCGCCGCATGATCGCGGAATGGTCGCAGGATAAACGCCTTCTCAATCTGTTCGCCTACACCGGCACCGCGACCGTTCATGCGGCGGCGGGCGGCGCGCGCGCGACGACTTCGGTGGATTTGTCGGCAACGTATCTCGATTGGGCCCGGCGCAATCTGGAATTGAACGGTCTGAGTCTCGAAGCGCATGAATTGATCCGGGCCGACTGCCGGGAATGGCTGCGCGGGCAAGCGGGGGATGCGCGGCGGCGCTACGATCTCATCTTTCTCGATCCGCCGTCTTTTTCCACCTCCAAGCGCATGCAGGGCACGCTGGACATCCAGCGCGATCACGTTCCATTGATCCGCGACGCGATGGCGCTGCTCGCGCCGGGCGGCCTGTTGATTTTTTCCACCAACCGCCGGAGGTTCAAACTGGATGCCGCCGGTCTCGCCGATCTCAGGATTGAAGACTGGAGCCGCGCCACGCTGCCGCGCGACTTCGCCCGCAACCCTCGCATCCATCAGTGCTGGAAATTTACCTTGAACCGGAACAGCGGGACTGATGGCGCGTAACTTGCGGCGCCGCCTTCACGGTTTATTCCAGTGCATGACCGTTTATCATATCGTCGGTGGAATCCCTGAGGCAGGATTGGATGTCGATGATGATGGGGATAAGCAGGCGTGACGTTGCGGACGTTTGAAGGCAAGGCGCCGGTGGTCGCCCCGACCGCCTATGTCGATCCCGCCGCGGTGGTCATTGGCGATGTCGCGATAGGCGAGCATTCCTCGCTGTGGCCGATGGCGGTGGTGCGCGGGGACGTCAACCGCATCGTGATCGGCTCGCACACCAGCATCCAGGACGGCGCCGTGCTGCATGCGACCCACGATGGCCCCTACACGCCGGGCGGATACGTGTTGACTGTCGGCAATCACGTCACGGTGGGGCACCGGGCCATCCTGCACGCCTGCACGGTCGGCGATTACTGCCTCATCGGCATGGCGTCGACCATCATGGACGGCGCCGTGCTGGAGCCGCGCGTCATGCTGGGCGCGGGCGCGCTGGTGCCGGCGGGCAGGCATTTGCAGGGCGGGCACCTGTGGGTCGGCGCGCCCGCGAAAAAAATCCGCGCGCTCACGGATCGCGAGCTGGAAATGCTGGAATACTCGGCGGACTATTACGTCAAATTGAAGGCGCGACACCCCGGCTCGTCCGGGGCGTGATGCCGCCGTCGAGCTATTGTTTGAACGGCGTCAGATTGCGCTCGCGTTCGCGGGCGCGCAGATGCGCCGGCCGCGCCAGCACGGCATCGGCGTAGCGTTCAAGCGGGCCGTGGCCCAGGGGCACGTCGGCCTTGCGCGCCCAGGCCAGCGTCTCGGCGGCGAAGATGTCCGCGGCGGTGAAACCGTCACCCACGAGGTATTCGCGCCGCGCCAGCCGCAGCGCCAGTATCCGCGCCGCCGCGGCGAATTCCCAGTGCGCCGTCGGCGCAATCTGCGGCAGGCGTTTTTCCGCCGGCAGCACCGCCTCGTGCTTCCACAGCGTCCACAACGGCTGCTCCAGCTCGGTCATCACGAAAAAAATCCACTGGAGGTAATCCGCACGCAGCCGCGGCTCGGCGGGCGGCGGCACCAGTCCGGACCGCGGATATTTCTCCCCGAGATAGGTGCAGATGGCGGCGGATTCCGTCAGCACGAAATCGTCGTCCACGAGCACGGGCACCTTGCCGGCGGGGTTGATGGCGAGATAGACGGGGCTGTGCTGGTTGCCGCGCCGAAGGTTGACCTTGACGTAATCGTAGTCGGCGCCGATTTCCTCCAGCATCCAGGCGACGCGGGTGGAGCGGGAACCGGGAGAGCCATAGAGTGTCATCATGGGCGGGTTTCCTGACGGGGGCGCAACTGGGATTATAATGACAGCCCGGGTTTCCGGCGAAACACCGCGCCATTTTATGCTCCACCCTGAATCATTCGATGTCATCATCGTCGGCGGCGGCCACGCCGGCACCGAGGCCGCGCTGGCGGCGGCGCGCCTGGGCGCGCGCACGCTGCTGCTCACCCACAGCATCGAGACGCTGGGCCAGATGTCCTGCAATCCCGCCATCGGCGGCATCGGCAAGGGCCACCTGGTGCGCGAGATCGACGCGCTTGGCGGCCTCATGGGCATCGCCGCCGATCACTGCGGCATCCACTTCCGCCGCTTGAACGCGAGCAAGGGGCCGGCGGTGCGCGCCACGCGCGCGCAGATCGACCGCGCGCTGTACCGCCAGTACGTGCGTCATGCGCTGGAGACGCAGCCGGACCTCACCCTGTTTCAGCAGTCCGTGGACGACTTGATCATCGAAAATGGTCGTGTGACCGGCGTGGTGACGCAGATGGGCCTCAAGTTCCGCGCCCACGCCGTGGTGCTCACGGTCGGCACCTTCCTCGCCGGCCGCATCCACGTCGGCGAGAAGAATTATCAAGGCGGCCGCGCCGGCGACCCGCCCGCGAATGCATTGTCGAAACGCCTGCGCGAACTGCACCCGCGCGTGGGCCGGCTCAAGACCGGCACGCCGCCGCGCCTGGACGGCCGCACGCTCGACTTCACGAAATTTGAAGTCCAGCCCGGCGATGATCCCGTGCCGGTGTTCTCCTTCATGGGCAATGCGGACATGCACCCGCGTCAGGTGCACTGCCACATCACCCACACCAATCCCCGCACGCACGACATCATCCGCGCCGGCCTCCATCGCTCGCCCATGTACAGCGGCGCCATCGAGGGCGTCGGCCCGCGCTACTGCCCCTCGGTCGAGGACAAGGTCGTGCGCTTCGCCCACAAATCCTCGCACCAGATCTTCGTCGAGCCGGAGGGTTTGAACACCCACGAGGTCTATCCCAACGGCATCTCCACCAGCCTGCCGTTCGACGTGCAATACGAACTGGTGCGCAGCATCCGCGGCTTCGAGAACGCGCACATCACGCGGCCCGGCTACGCCATCGAGTACGATTACTTCGACCCGCGCGACATCCATGCCTCGCTCGAAACCAAGCACATCCGCGGCCTGTTCTTCGCCGGCCAGATCAACGGCACCACCGGCTACGAGGAGGCCGCCGCGCAGGGCCTCATCGCCGGCATCAACGCCGTGCGTCGCGTGCGCGGGCAGGAGCCGTGGTGGCCGCGCCGTGACGAGGGCTACATCGGCGTGCTCATCGACGATCTGGTCACACGCGGCACCAGCGAGCCCTACCGCATGTTCACCAGCCGCGCCGAATACCGCCTGTCGCTGCGCGAGGACAACGCCGATCTGCGTTTGACTGCAAAAGGCCGCGAATTGGGCTTGGTCGACGACGCGCGCTGGGCGCGTTTCGAGCAGAAGCGCGAAACGATCGAGCGCGAACAGCAGCGCCTGCGAGAAACGTGGATCAATCCGGCGACCACGCCGCCGCAGGATATCGAGCGCGTGCTCGGCCAGCCCATCGAGCGCGAATATGCGCTCGCCGATCTCCTCAAGCGCCCGAATGTCAGCTACACCGAACTCATGACGTTGGCTGGAGTGGATGCGGTGTTGACCGACCACGAAGTCATTGAACAACTCGAGGTACAGGCCAAGTACAGCGGCTATCTCGACCGGCAGGAGGACGAAATCGCCCGCGCCCGCCGCCACGAGGAAACGCGCCTTCCCGCCGATCTCGACTACCGCGAGGTGCGCGGCCTGTCGAACGAAGTCATCCAGAAACTCAGCGACTACCGCCCGGCCACCCTCGGCCAGGCCTCGCGCATCTCCGGCGTCACCCCCGCCGCCGTTTCGCTCCTGCTCGTCCATCTCAAGAAACGCTCCGCCTGAGGTGCGAACATGGCAAAGAGAAGAGTTAAGGTTGGTATTGGTAGGCTGACCGATGCACTGGATCGGTTTGAGCAAACCTGGCGCGATGCCAGGAAAGGCAAGGCAATAACACGGGATTTCAGGGAAACAATTCTTGCGCGCGCGCAACGCGACGGGCGTTATCGCGAGGCGCTGTTTACCGAGGCAATCAATGCGTATCTCACCGGCGACACCGCGCTGCGTCTGGGGCTTTACTTTAATGTCAGTCCGGAGCTCTGGATGGGGCTGCAGTCCGATTACGATTTGCGGGTGGCGCAGCGCAACGTGCCACCCAAAATCCGTCAGAATATTCGTCGTCGCGTCGCCTGAGGTATGAACGTGTCTAGGATACTGATTTTCACACGGACAAAATAATGGATATCGTTTCCTTCTCTGTTACAAACTACCGCAGCCTTACGAAGGCATATAAGCTCCCAATCCGGCGCTCCACCGTCCTGATCGGGCCGAACAACGAGGGCAAGTCGAACATCCTCCGAGCACTGGTCACTATATTGGAAATGCTCAGTCGAATCGGCGGGGTACGAATTGAGAGAGGCCGCTTCCGTTCATCTGAACGATTCTCGTCCTTCTACGAGTGACAACGTGATTTTCCCGTGTCGCTTCAGCTCGAATTCCCGGGCGGCGAATATATTTTCAACTTAGAGCTTCAACTCTCAGAGGCAGAAATTGGCGAATTCGAATCGGAAGTGCAAAGTAAGCTTAATGGCACACTTCCAATTGAACTCAAGCTTGGACCAAAACAGGCGGGCTTCAAAGTGCTCAAAAAAGGGCCAGGCGGACCAGCTTTATCGAAGAATGCCGGCAGGTCACTGTCTTTGACCGCGCCTTCAACGGCAAACTTTGACTCTGTTTCAGCTACATAGCATTATTTACGCATGTCCACTGAAATCATCTTTGAAGTGACCGAGGCCGGGGAGGGCGGGTATATAGCCTCCGCGTTGGGGCATGGCATCCACACGCAGGCCGAGACCATCGAAAAATTGCGGGAAATGGTGCGGGATGCGGTGAATTGTTATTTCGATGATCCTTCCAAAGCGCCTAAATTAATCCGCTTGCATTTCGTCCGCGACGAAGTGCTGGCGGCATGAAGCTGCCGCGCGACCTGTCCGGCGCCGATCTCGCCAAGGCTTTACGCACTCTGGGTTACCAGATCAGCCGCCAAACCGGCTCACACTTGCGGATAACCACACAAGTTGCTGGTGAGCATCACGAGGTTATTCCCAGTCATAGCCCTCTCAAGGTAGGCACCTTGCACAGCATTCTGCGCAACATGTGCCTCACATCATGGTTTGACCACCGCAGAATTGATCGAGAAGTTAGGGCTGTAACGCTTTCTGGACGGTGCCCAATTTATGTTCCGACTCATCTCAGACCTTTTCGACGTCGGGATGTAAATCATGAGTATCGGAGAGCCTAACGTTGCGTCGCTTGCGATTGCCGAGAACCTGGCGGCGGGGGTGAAGGCGCTCGACCTCAATCTCGGCGCGCCGCAACTGCGGCTGCTGCTCGAATATCTGCGGCTGCTGGCGAAGTGGAACCGCGCTTTTAACCTGACTTCCATCCGCGATCCATGGGCCATGGTGCCGCAACATCTGCTCGACTGCCTCGCGGTGCTGCCTTACGTGCGCGGGACACGATTGCTGGACGTGGGCAGCGGCGCGGGGCTACCCGGCATGGTGCTGGCGATCGCGAGGCCCGAGCTGCATTGCACGCTGCTTGACAGCAGCGGCAAGAAGACGCGCTTTCTCACGCAGGCGAAGCTCGAATTGAAATTATCGAACGTCGAGGTGGTGCAGTCACGGGCCGGGAATTACCGCGCGGCGCGGCCTTTCGATTGCATCATCTCACGAGCGCTCGGAACCCTTGAGACACTGGTGATGCAGACCGGGCATTTGCTCGCGCCCGGCGGATGCTGGCTCGCCATGAAGGGCGCGCGCCCGGAGGCCGAGCTGGCCGCCCTGCCGACCGGCGTGCGCGCGACTGTTCACCGCTTGCTAGTGCCCGGCCTCATGGCCGAACGTCACCTCGTCGCTATCGAAATGATCGGTTCTTAGTACATTCCGCCGAAGGAGACGCGTTGCACGGCGGCCGCGCGGGAATAATCCGGCGCGCCGAGCCAGGGGCCGGCGTTGGCGGATCGAGCCCGCCTGGCGGCCAACAGTCTGCGCAGGTCGGTGAGCGAATAGCCATCCGGAATGATGTGCAGCGTGTTGGATCGCCAGGTCGCGCCGGTGAGCAGCGGCGGGGAGATCTCCGCGGCTGCCAGCGCCAGCCCGAGCGAGAATGCGGATTGGCCGCGCGCGAGATCACGCACCATGCCGATGGCGCCGGCGACCAGCGCGGGCTGATCAAGATGGATGTGGTGGCCGCTGTGCGTGGCGATCAAATGCACGGCGCGCGGGCTCATCGCCGCGAGTTCGTCCTGCAATTGCAGCCACAGCGACTCGATCAGCGGCGTGCGTGGGTCCATGGCGCCGCGTTCGGCGATGCCGCGCGTGATCACCACCAGCGGCACCGGCGGCAGCCTGCCGGAATTCCGCACTTCGTCGCCGCTGTCGCGGAAATAGAGAAACTCCTGCGCCGCGGTCACGAGGGCCTTGTGCTGCGACATCAGCATCATGGATGGAAGCCTGAGTTCATCAGGCAGGTGCGCGGGAGGCATGGGCACGCCTCCGGTCAGCACGATGCCCTCGACGTCCTTGCCGGGCGCCGTGTTCATGGAGAGCGGCGGCGCGAGAAAACGCGCCACCTGCGCGGGGTGCGAGGAGTCAATCAGCACGATGCCGGCGGTCAGTTCCGGATAACGTTCGGCGAAAAGCTGGGCCGTGTAACCGCCGTAGGAATGGCCGACGAGCACATAGGGGCCGGGCACCGCGGCATTGATCAGCAGGGTGTGCAATTCTTCGACGATGACGGCCGCGGTGCGCGGTTGCGGCCCGGGATCACTCCAGCCGTTGCCGGCGCGGTCATAACTGCATACGCGCCCCTGCCGGCTTAAAGGCTGCTGCACCGGCAGCCATTCGAGCGACAAGCCGCCCAATCCGGCATCCATGACCACCGTCGGCGAACCCTCACCGCGGCAATCGATGTGCAGGCGGTAGCCGCCGACATCCACCATCCGTCCCGGTGGATGCTCGATGTCGATATTGTCAGCCCGAACCGGTGCGCAGAAAGAGAGCGCCAAAGCAACAGGCAAAAAGAGGCCCCTCGCAGCCAAGGCCGCGCGCATAGTGATGGCGGAAGCAAGTTTTCGCCTCATCCTGCACCTCAAATGCGTGTTTGCCGTCGCTCAAAGCCGGTGTTCCCGTTTGTTTAAAAGTGTTCTGTCTATAAACAGGCAATCATTGTGCCACGCAGCATTTAAAAATAAAAGACCTATAAATCATATGGATATACTTTTAAGTTATGGAATGTTTAACTATTTCAAGCCGATAACATTCAAAATGATGCTGCAATGCATCAAAGGAGGGCATACGGCAGGCGTGATAACTAATCGTATTCAAAGCACCCGTCCGTGCTTGATGTAAATCAAAGGTCACCCGCCAAGCGGTGCTAAACTCAACAAATTAAAAGGCCGCCGGGTGGAAACACGAAACCCGAAAGGTGGCTCATGATGTCCATTGGTGCCGGCGGGGGGAAGCAGACGGACGCGCAGGACGCGAGGGTTTGTGCGTGTCTTGAAAAAATTCTTTTGAACCCGCTGTTTGCGCAATCGGAGCGATTGCAGCGCTTCCTCAAGTTCGTCGTGACTGAAACACTGGCCGGCCGCACCGACCGTCTCAAGGGCTATACCATCGGCCTGGAAGTATTCGATCGCCAGTCTGATTTTGATCCAACCATCGACGCCATCGTGCGCGTCGAGGCGGCGCGGTTGCGCGCCAAGCTGCGCGAATACTACGACGGCGAAGGGCAAGCCGATCCGGTGCGCATCGAGCTGCCCAAGGGCAGCTACACGCCCGTCATCCAGTGCCGCACGGCCACCGCAACCGAAATCCCCCCGCCGCTGCGCGACACCCCCCTTTTACAAAGGGGGGGTGAGGTGGATTTACGATACCCGCCGCCCATCGAGGACAAGCCGTCGATCGCCGTGTTGCCGTTCACCAATATGAGCGGCGATCAGGAACAAGGATATTTCGCCGACGGCATCACGGATTGCCTGATCACGGAGCTTTCCCGGCTGCCGGGATTGTTTGTCATTTCCCGCCATTCGTCCTTCGTCTACAAGGGGGTGTCAAAAAACACCGGGGAGATCGGCAGAGAACTTGGCGTGAAATACCTGCTGGAAGGCGGCGTGCAGCGGGCGGGCAACCACATGCGCATCACGGCGCAGCTCATCGAGGCCGCCAACGGCGCGCATGTCTGGGCGGAGCGCTATGACCGGGAACTCAAGGACATCTTTGAAATACAGGACGACGTCATCCGGCGCATTCTTGCGGTGCTGCAAGTCAAGCTTGCCGGCCAGGAGGTCGGGCACAGAGGTCACGAAGGCACCTGCAGTCTCGGGGCCCATGACTGCCTGCTGCGGGGACTTGAATGCTTTTGGGTGTACTCGCGTGAATCCACGGAAGAGGCGCGCCGGCACTTCGCACGTGCCGTTGAACTCGATCCGACGTACGCAATTGCCCATGCCTGGCTGGCGAGAGCGCTGGTCTTCCAATGGAGTCAACGATGGGATCCCGATCCAAATTTGCTTGAGCGGGCCTTGGAGCATGCCCGCAAAGCGGTCGAATTGAACCCGCAGCTTCCTTTTGCCTACTCCATCCTTTGTTGGGTGCAGACGTGGCGCAAACAGGGAGAAGCCGCCATCGCCGCAGGCTGGCGCGCGGTGGCGCTCGATCCGAACAACGCCGATGCCCACCTCTTTTTGTCTTTTGCGCTTGCAGTGGCGAACCGTGCCGAGGAGGCGCTGCATTACATTGAGCAGGGCATACGGCTCAATCCCCACCCTTCCGCCTTCTACCAGCTTGTACTCGGCCTGTGTTACCTGGTTCTTGAGGAGTACGAGCAGGCCGTTACGATATTCAAGCGCGGCATAGCGTTGAGGGACGTGTTCGCTCCCAATCACATCTGGCTATGCGTCGCCTATGCCGCACTGGGACGTGATGAGGAGGCGCGTATTGAACGCGACAAAGTGTTGGCAATTTTACCCGACCGCATACCCATGGGTCAGGATGTCTGGCTGGACAAAGACCTGAGTCTGCGCATGAACGCGCTGAGACGACTCACCGGCCTTCCGTAGCTGTCAACCCTGCCAGCCGGCCTTGCGCAGGCCGTCGAGGAAAAACTTGAGGTGCTCCGGGTTCTTGAAGGGATACGTCGCCTCCAGATACTGCCGGAAGAAGGAAGGCATCAACTGGCAGCACTCCTTGAATGCGGCGCGGGCGCCTTCGAGATCGCCGGCATGGGCAAGCGCCACGGCCAGACGTGTGTGGCCGCGCAGGTTGTTCGGTTGTTCCTGGATGGCGCGGCGGGCGGAGGCTGCGGCGGCGTCATAATCCCCCGCGAGCAAATAAGCCAGCGCTTCCACCGAGAAGCAGTGAGTAAGAAAGTGATCCATTGGGCTTAAGCGTATTGCCATCCGTACCGCCGTCATCGCTTCCCGCGGCTCGCCCGAGAACACCAGCACCGTCGCCCGGACGAAGTGGCATATCGGGTTGATGGGATGAAGTTGCACGGCGAGACGGCTTTCCTCCAGTGCCTGCTCGTGCTGCCTGTTCCATAACAGGCAAACGGCCAGACCGGATTTGACCTGGCCATTCTGCGGGTCCCTTTTTACTGCGTCTTTTGCGTAGCGCATGGCCTCGCGGAAGGCCGCCGTCGGATCTTCCGTCCATCCCAGCAAGGCGTCCCAGATATAGCTTTCGACAAGAAATACATAAGAGGGCACAAATGCCGGGTCGCGCTTGATGGCCTTGAGAAATAATTTACGGCCCTGTTCGTTGCCTTCCCTGGTTCTGGCGAACAGCCCTATGCCGCGTTGCACCAGCTCCCATACGGTGAGATCAGCGGGCCGCTTGCGCAGTATGCGATGTTGTTCGGCGCGGCTGATCTCCGGGGTGATGGCGGAGACGATGCAACGGGTGATTTCATCCTGCAATTCGAAGAGATCGGCGATCTCGCGGTCGTAGCGATCCGTCCAGATTTGGCTGCCGGTTTCGGCGTTCAATAAGCGGACATTAACGCGAACGCGGTTTCCCGACTTGCGGATGCTGCCCTCGACCACGTAACGCACGCCCAAATCGCTTCCCACCTGCCGGACATCCACAGCCCTGCCCTTGTAGGCAAAGACCGAGTTGCGCGCGATCACCGGCATCCACCGCCACAACGATAGCGCGGTGATGATGTCGTCGGTCATGCCGTCGGCGAAGAACTCCTGCGCCGGGTCTTCGCTTAAGTTCGCGAACGGCAGCACGGCGACCGCAGGCCGATCGCGGATATCCGAGAGGCTGATGCTGGAGCCGCGCAGCCCTGTGCGCCCGGGGTCCGTCTTGCCCTTGCTCGACGCCGATCGCCCGCTGCGAGTGCGCTGTTTGCCGTGTTTTACAGCCGGGACAACAGTGGCGGCCTCGGCGGTGAGGTTGAGATCGCGGCGCCAGTCTGGGACGGTCTGCGGGCGATCCCGCTCGCGCAGCGCCAGTGCATGGTCTATGCCTTGAAGCAGGGGTTCCGGGTAATCGCCGCGCCCTACCTCGACCGCGGGCACGTAACAATCCCGCACGCCCTTGATCAAGGCCGTGCTGCGCTCGATGGCGGAAGGCGGCGTCAGCCCGCACACGGCCCGATAAAAAGTCGCGCCGCAGGCATAAATATCCGTCCACGGCCCGAGGCATTCCGGCTGGCTCTGATACTGCTCGATGGGTGCATAGCCCGGTGACACCATTGCAGTCACGTTCGTCGTCGCCGCGCCCAGCGCCTGCCGTGCTGCGCCGAAGTCCAGCAATACTGGCGAACTGTCGGCGCGCAGATAAATGTTCGCCGGCTTGATGTCGCGGTGGAGAAAGCCGGCGGCATGCACGTGCTCCAGTCCATCGAGGAGAGGAGGCACGATGCGCAGCAAAGTGGCGGCATCCAGCCGCTGGCGGTGGGCGAGCCTTTGCTCAAGGCTGACGCCCTCCTCGAAGCGCATGACCATGTAGGCCGTGCCGTTGGCCTCAAACACTGACAAGACGCGCACGACATAGGGATGGTCGAAGCAGGCCAGCGTGCGCGCCTCGGTCAGAAATTTATCGCGCCAGGCAAGAAAATTCGCTTCCTGATTGGCGGCGCGCGGCACGACCGTGCCGTCGCCATCGCGGCTGGCGAATTCAGCGGGAAAATATTCCTTGATGGCGACCGGCTGGTGCAGATTACGGTCATGGGCGAGATAAGTGATGCCGAAGCCGCCCTGGCCCATCACCCCCTCGATCTCGTACCAGTGCAGCCGCGTGCCGGGTGTAAGTGCGTTGTGGTGCCGGTTTTCCACGGTAATTTACGCAAGCCGGCGCGGGCGCCGGTAGCCGGTGATCGTCATCAGCCATTGCACGAGCCAGGGAACGACGGCGTGTTGCCAGTAGGTCATGCGCATCATGAACGGGATCACGATGAGCCGTTTATTGCGCTCGACCCCGCAAACGATGGCCTTGCCGACTTGTTCCGGTGTCAATGCTGGGACCAGCAGTCCCATCTTTGGCACTCGCTCCAGACTGTTTGCGTTGTGCTCCCAGTAAGGGGACTTGACCACGCCGCTTTCGTATAAGGTGGCGCGCAGTCCGGTGCCATAAAAGTCGGCCTGTAGCGCCTCGGTAAAACCCCGCATGGCCCAGCGCGCCGCCAGATACGCAGTGGCGCCGGGCCAGACGAAGCGCGAGCCCACCGAACTCACGTTGACGATATGGCCGCTGTTGCGCTTCAGCATCTCCGGCAGGAAGGCGCGGGTGACGTAGAACGCGGCGAAGTAGGGCGCCGCCATCATCTGCACCGCCTCCTCGGGGCTGGTTTCATCGACAAACTTCCATTGGCCCGCGCCGGCGTTGTTGACGATGACATCCGGTGGCCCCACCTCCGCCGTGATGCGGCGGGCCACCTCCATGACCGCCTTGGCATTGGTGAGATCCACGGGATAGATGGAGGCGTTTCCGCCTGCCCGTGTGATTTCGCCCGCCACGGTGCGGAGTGCATTTTCGTTGCGGGCGAGCAGCACCATCCGGCCTCCCGCATGAGCCATGGCCCGGGCGATGGCGGCGCCCATGCCACTGGAGGCGCCCGTTACCAGTACGATTTTGTCCTTGATTTTCATGATTACCTCCTGATGTGTTGGAAATGGGGATGGCGTGATCGTGGCTGGTATTAACGCTGATTAGCCGGGTTTCTGCGTCCAGGCGCCGATGATCGAGGGTAGTATCGAGATGCCATCCCGGCTGATTAATTCCTCTCGCAGGCGCGCCGCCAATGTTTCAATCTTCACTTCCGCTCTGGTTGCAACACCGAGGCGCTCCATTACCGGCAGCATGGCGGCAGAGATGGCCGTAGCGTAGTCGGGATTGAATGAGTCAGCGCCGCCAATGCGCGCGTGCAAATTCATGTGCGGCGCAGGCAACCCGGCCCCTCGGAATACGGCATGGAGCTTCGATCCCATCTGTACATCTACACCCGCGCGCTGAAATGCCGTTTTTATCCATTCTCCCTGCTGACGCCACAGCGGCAAATCCAAAGGCATGGTGCGGGAGTGACTGATGTCCATTTCCTGAAACGCGATGACGCCGCCATCGCGAATGTGTCGCGCCGCTCTTTGCAAAACGGCGGAAGGGTCCGGCAGAAATATGAGTACGAAGCGGCCGATCAAAGCGTCGAAGGAGTCCGTTAAATCCAATTCGTTCAAGTCGGCTTGTATGAAGCGCATATGCCGGAAACCCTCCTGCTCGGCGCGCCGGCGGGCAAGCTGCAGCGACTCCGGAGATTTATCCACACCGGTGACACTACCCGCTGGCCCCACCATGCGCGCCGCCAGCAGCGACACGTCGCCGGCGCCGCAGCCGATGTCGAGCACACGCATGCCGGGCTTGAAACCGGCGCGGCGCAGCACGTCCTCGGTGAATTCGGCGTAAAACTCCGACTGCCGGATCAGGCGTTGAAATTCAGCGTCAGAATAACCGAGCGCATAATCCACTCCAGACCGGTCATTCATCTTTTTAACATCCTCCGTCGCTGATCATTGGACTGGGCTACCAGTAGGGCGCCGGCGCAGGGAGGGCTGCGCCACAAGGACATTTCCCCGCGACCTGATCGTAATCAGACAAGCGCAAACAGGCCGTGCAACGTGACCCAAGGTGTTTGATGCGCACCGGCGACCAGACACTGAGCATCCCACCCAGCGTGAAATCCGAGTTGTACATCCGATCCACCGCCTCCCGATGGGCGCCGATGTTGAATATCTGGCGGACATCTTCAATATTCTCCCAAGCGGTCACTGTGTACATGCGTGGGCCAACACCTGCGGTCAGCGCACTGATGAGGCCGGGCAACTTCGCCATTTCGCCATACATCCTGCGGCTGTAGCTGCGCACCTCATCGCGTTCCAGCTCCGAGCGCACCTGCAACATAGTCAGGCTGAACGCCCCCGGTTTGGTGAGCTTGCCTTGGTGCAGGTTGACGCTGTAACCAAACTCAACAGGGCCCATCGTGCGCGGCTGAACCAGGACCTGCATCCCCAGTTGTTCCGGCACGGCGCGCGAGTCAAAGTAGCCCTTGACCGAACGCACCATGTTGCCATCCAAGGTGATGAAATCCGCGCCCGGCAACATGATGGGCTTGCCGGACGGTGGCACTCCCCGGTAAGGGCCGTTGTGGGTGCCACGCATGACCCACTGCGCGGACACCGTGCGATCGGCGATGAGCTTCGGGCCCGTGATTTCAAATGACAAGTCGGGAAATCCCGCAAACAGGCTCGATGCATAATCGCCGATGGCCTGGCCGGTGACTTCACCGGCGACAGGATCCCAGTAAGTGCCGCCTTCGGCAAAGGTGGCGACGAGCGCACTGGGATCGCGGCGGTTCCACGCCTCGAAGTAGCGCTGAACGGCGGCGATGGTATCCATTTCTCCTCCTCAGCCGCGCATCGCGTTGAAGACGATGCCCGGCACCTTGGCCCAGCTCGCATTCTCCTCCATTGCCACGATCCGCGGCACCACCTTGTGGGCGGTGCGGTGAGTCGGGAAGTAGCCGGGCTTGGGGAAGCCGGTCAGCGGCGCGCGCATCACCACCTTCTCGACGCCTTCCAGCATCGAGGTGTTGTGCACGAAGCCGCGCCCGCTCTGGATGTTGTCCAACGTTGAGCCCGGATGAGCGCCCCACGGCGGCGAAGCCATCACGAATGACAATCCTGAATAACTATTCACCGTGACCGTGCCAAAGCGCAGGCGGGTGATGGCGCGCTCCACCGCCTCGTTCACGCGCGGATCCTTGAGCGATTTCGGATGCACGACGAGGCCCGCGGTGAGCGTGCCCCAGAGCCTGTTGTTGGCAAAGTCCACCGCCCGGTCCAGAAACTCCAGCGGATCACTGCTGCCCAATCTGGCTTCGGAGATCAGGGAGCAGAACGGCTCCTGCGAGTACAGCGGCTCGTCGCGCGCATTGGGATCAAGACCGCTGATGAAGGTCCACGGCAGCGTGCCTGCCGCCGCGGTCCCGATCATTTTCACATGCGCGCGGCCGGAGGTGAGGGTTCGCCAGCGATCCTCGGCGCCGGGATAATAGGCCTGTCGCGGCGCCGCCGCCGCGCAGATGTCCTGCATGCCCTTGACGAAGATATCGCTGCCATTCCAGCCTTTGGGCAGCGCCAGCATCTTCGAGGCGTTGCAAAGGAATGAGGCGTTCATGAGAAAGTAACTCGCCGCGTCCTCGGCCTGGAAGCGCAGTTCCTTCTCGCTGTAGGGGCCGGGCACGACGATGACCGGCGTGATGTTGCCGAGCTCGGAGGTGATGGGTTTCTTCAGCAGCGGATCGTTGCGCTGCATGCGCGCCTCGCGCTCCACCCCGGGCGGCCCCCAGACGATGTTGTCATGGGCCTTGTCGGAGCCGGTGATGTGCACCTCGTCGATGTCACGGTGGTAAACGAGATAGCGGCCTTCCTCGGCGCCGCCATACGTCACGGCGAGAAAATTCCGCTGGATGGCCTCGGCGAAGGCTTCCTCGATGTAAGGGCCGATGTAGGCGTTCACCGGGTTCATCTTGATCAAACAAACCCTGCCCTCGTTGAACAGGAAGGTGATCGCATCCATGGAGGGAATGGCGGCAATGTTGCCGGCACCCAGTATCAACACCACCCGTCCATCGTGTGCGGGGTGCTTGTAGAAACCGGCGCGGGAGGATGAGAGTTTCTCTTCCGTGACGCCGGGCTGCATGTGCACATCGATGCTCCAGTCCTTGAACAGCATTCCGTCGATGGCATTGCCGGGAAACAGGCGCACCGCGAGCCGTCCGTCGATGGTTCTGCCCACCGGACCGATGGGCGTATTGCCGGTTTGCTTGAGCGCTTGCATCGATTCGCGGATGAGGCGCAGTTGCCGCACCACGCCCCAGGGGCCGGTGGCCCATTCCTCGGCCTCCATCGGTGTGCCCATGGCGATGCCCTTGGCCCGGCAGCCGGCCTCCACGCTGCGCCCGGCAACGCGGAGATACCCGCGCTGCATGCCTTCGGCGAGCCGGATGCGCTCATCGATGGACAGCCGTGCGAAGGTTCTGGCGCCTTCGCGCAGGCGTTTGATGGCGGCATCCATCTGCGACTGGCTGGAATTGGGCGGCGCATGGACCGCCGGGCTTACTGCATAACTGGCGAACTCTCGCAATTTCATGACCGCGCTCATGTTCATTCTCCTCTTCAGGTTATTCCGGCTTCGGCGGCAGGGAGATTTTTGCGCATCGCCGGTGGTTCGGAAATTTCCACGTCATCGCGAAAAGGCAGGCCGGCCTCCAGCTTTGACGCCGAGAGGCCGGTCTCCGCTGACTGCACGATCACTTGCTGGCCACGGGCAGGCTGGTCTGACCCACCCAGTTGGCGACATAGTCCGTCGGCGAGGTGTAGTAGCCGCTGTAAGTGCCCTGACCCTGGATGCCCTGATACTTGCCGGTGCCCTTGACCTGCTCCCACGTGCCGACGAAGCTGATCTGCGGCTGGCCTTTCGACATGACCGTGCTCACATTGCCGCTCCATTTGATGTCAACCGAGCCGTCACCTTTGGTGAAGACGAGGTAGCCCTGATGCGGGCCGCTGCCTTGCAGGAGGGAGACGACCTCTTTGTTGACGATTTGCGCGCCGTCCATGAAGTTGGCGCTCTTGTTGGTGCCATGCGACTCATCCAGCATCAGCATGTCGCCGGCCTGGCTGGTGACCGGCAAAACCTCCTGCTTCGTCACTTTCGCGGTGAACGAACCGGAGATGGGATCAGCCTGGACAGTCAAGCTCACCGCAAATGCGCCCGTTATCAGTAACCGTATTGCACTTCTTGGAATTAAAGCTGACGTTTTCATAAGCAGGCCCTCTTTTGTAGGCGGGAAATCACGTTGCGATTGCAACGCTCGAATGAAGTTTGAATGTAAAGCCGCCACGAACGTAGTTTGTAACGGTTAGTAACCTTGGGAACGACTGGCCGGCCGGATTGCTTTTGCGGCATCAATCCAGCGGTGATGTCACCTTCTCAAAATGGCGATTTGCGCCGAGGGTTAAGTCAGGGTTTATGCCGCCATCGGCAGCAGGCGGCCCCGCCGCCACAGCGCAGCAAGCTGCGTGAAGAGACCCGGAGCCCTGGCAAGCAGTTCGTCGAGATTACCGTAACCGCGATTGACGGCCTGATTCGCAAGCCATGCCGCCTGTTCCGTAATGTCGCTTTCCATAAGGGCACGCCGCGTATTCCAACTGACCACCAGCGGACACGATCGCCCGTCCGCCTGGCGGGTAAGGCATGCCGATCCCGCGTTGAGCAAGGTAGTCAGAAGTCGATTGCCTTTGCGTGTGTTCATGTTGCCCAAGAATGGCATCGGCATTGGCATGGTGGAGATAAAAAGCGGGCGCGCCCGGCACCCTTCCTCCCCGGCGTCGCCGCGTAATCCGATGGATGTCGGACCATGCAGGCGACGACTTTGGAGGTCAGATAATCCGGGCGCGTCCATTGGGGCCACAGTAGTCGCACCGATTTAGCGGATCGACACTTCCGCTTTTACCGGCACCGCATCGAATCGATGGCAGTAGCTGGCGCTGGTCATGCACTTGAGCGAATCCGTCCAGTTGCGCCCCCCCTGATAAGGTTCCGCCACTTCCCTCTCGCGTAACTGGGAATTCGTCCCTGGGTGGAACCCGATCTCCGTGACCAGTCCGGGCTGCCCGACTGTCGAGTCCTGTATCCGGGCATCCGTCCACGGTTGGAAACCCATACCGCCCGCGGCATGAGCGGCTCCAACCAGTACCATGGACAACACTGATGCACTGAGCACCTTCATGGGAATGAAACGTTTTGCATTACGCATGGTTTACCTCCATCAGTTGAACAGGCTGCAATTCAGCCTGAGCGAAGTTTGGTTCAATGCCTGCGGCAAATGTAGTTTCAAACGGTTAATGACTTTTCGTAAAACGCCAATGCATTGATCGGGCAATGGTTCGGCCCGAGTGGAGTTTGGTCTAATATGTGATCCAGCGTAATCGCTAACGGTTAGTAACTTTGAAAGCGGCACTAGTGCACGGATGCTACCCGTGGTGCCCTTGGGGAATTCCTGATGGCGGAACGAAAAACAGAGCGGGCAAACGCGGAAACTACCGAGGTTCGCGCCTGTCTCGAAAAAATTCTGATTAGTCACCCGTTCGCGCAGTCCGAGCGCCAGCAGCGTTTCCTCAAGTACCTTGTTAACGAGACGCTGGCTGGCCACGCCGAAAAGCTCAAGGGCTACACCATCGGCGTGGAGGTCTTCGACCGGGACTCCGATTTTGATCCGACGGTGGATGCCATCGTGCGCGTTGAGGCCGTGCGGCTGCGCGCCAAGCTGCGTGAATACTACGACAACGAGGGCCGCAGCGACTCACTGCGCATCGAGCTGCCGAAGGGCGGCTACATGCCGGTCATCCAGCCCCGCGTGAGCCAGGAAATCCCCCCGCCGCTGCGCGACACCCCACCTTTACAAAGGGGGGTGAGGGGGATTTACGACACCCGCCGATCATCGAGGACAAGCCGTCGCTGGCGGTGCTGCCGTTTGCCAATTTGAGCAGCGACCCTGAGCAGGAATATTTTGCCGACGGCATCACCGAGTGCCTGCTCATGGAGCTGTCAAGATTGTCGGGACTGTTTGTCATCTCCCGTCATTCCTCGTTTCTTTACAAAGGCCGGTCAAAGCGGGCCGAGGAGATCGGCGCCGAGCTCGGCGTGAGATTCCTCGTGGAAGGCAGCGTGCAACGTTCGGGATCGCAGGTGCGCATCACCGCCCAGTTGATCGACGCCAGCACGGGCGCACACCTGTGGGCGGAACGTTACGACCGTGAGCTTAAGGATATCTTTGCATTGCAGGACGATGTGACGCAGCACATCGTTGCCGTGTTGCAGGTGAGGCTCGGCAGTGACGATCAGAAACGTGCAAGCCATCAGGGCACCGCCAGCCTCGAAGCCCACGACCACGTGTTGCACGGCCTGGAGCGTTTCTGGACCTACGAGCGGGAGCCCGTTGAAGAATCCTCCGCCTTGTTTGCGAAAGCCGTTGAACTCGATCCGGGTTACGCCTTCGCGCATGCGTGGCTTGCCCGCGTCTTGACATTCTGTTGGGCCATGTTATGGGACTCCCGCGAGGAGACCCTGACGCGGGCGTTTGATCATGCCCGCATGGCGGTCGATCTGGCGCCGCAACTGCCGTACGCCCACGCGGTTTTGTGCTGGTTGCAGATCTGGCGCAAGCAAAGCGAGGCGGCCATCGCCGCGGGCTGGCGGGCGGTGACGCTGGACCCGAACAATGCCGACGCCCATTTCTTTCTGTCCATTGCCTTCTCGACCGCGGCGCGTGGAGAAGAAGCGTTGCACCATATCAGCAAGGCGTTGCGGCTCAATCCTCATCCCTCCGCTCTCTATCAATGGGGATTGGGCATGTGTTACTTCGTGTTGGAGGAGTACGACCAAGCCATCGCGGCATGCCGGCGCGGTGTCGAATTGAAGGATGCATTCATTTCCAATCACTTCTGGCTGTGCGTGACCTACACGCTGCTTGGACGTGATGAGGAGGCGCGGATTGAGCGCGAGAAGGCGCTCACACTCAGCGGCGGGCACAAGCCGGTGGTCCGTGGGATCTGGGTGGAGGAGGATTTGCGCCTGCGCATGAGGGGCTTGGCGCTGCTTGCCGGGCTGGCATAGTGAAAAGAGTGGGGAAATTCAATCTTCCCAGCATGTTACTTGGCCAAATTAGCAGCGCGCGCAAGCACCATTGCGTCACGGCTATTTAGGCTGTTTATATGGGATGTGCCATAATTGTCTGAATCGGGGGGACAATTCCGGAGCCGCGTTGGCGTTACCCTAGTTTCATGGCCAGAATCTTCGCAGTGGCGAACCAGAAGGGCGGGGTGGGCAAGACCACCACCAGCGTCAATCTGGCCGCGTCCTTTGCCGCCACCAGGCGGCGGGTGCTCTTGGTGGACATGGATCCGCAGGGCAACGCCACCATGGGCAGCGGCGCCGACAAGGGCCACCTGCGCTATTCCACATTCGATGTGCTCATGAACGACGTGCTGGTGGCCGAGGCCCGGCTCACGCTGGAGAAGGCGGGCTATGACCTGCTGCCCGCCAACGGTGACCTCACCGGCGCGGAGGTGGGTCTCTTGGATGAACTGGGGCGCGAGCTGCGGCTGCGCACGGCGCTCACCCCGATCGCGCCTGACTACGATTACATCCTCATCGATTGTCCGCCGTCGCTCAACATGCTGACCGTGAACGCCCTGGTGGCGGCGGACTCGGTGATTATCCCCACGCAGTGCGAGTATTATGCGCTGGAGGGTCTGTCCGCCCTCGTCGGCACGATAGAGAAGATCCGCAAGATCCTGAACCCGAACCTGCAAATCGAGGGCCTGCTGCGCACCATGTACGACCCGCGCAATAATCTCGCCACCCAGGTCTCGGCGCAGTTGCTGAAGCACTTCAACGACAAGGTGTACAACACCGTCATCCCGCGTAATATCCGCCTGGCGGAGGCGCCCAGCCACGGCCTGCCCGGCCTGCTGTACGATAAAACCTCGAGCGGCGCGGTGGCCTATCTGGCGCTGGCGGGGGAGATGCTGCGGCGGTATGAGCCGGCGTGAATATCATTAACATTCTGAATAAGTTCATCCTGAACTTCTCAGAATTCGGAAAGCAAAAAACGCGGTTTTTGCTTTCCTCCATTTGCAATGACGGAAGAGTCATTGCAAATGGCAGTGCGTCCCTGCACTGCGGGGAGTCAATAGACACAGTTACAGGGGGCAGCGAACAGTGAAGAAACGCGGTTTGGGCAGGGGGCTGGATGCGTTGCTCGGGCTGGTCTCCGAGCCGGAGACGTCGCCCACCGGCGAGCGGGTGGCGGAGCACGAATTGCGGACCCTGCCGATCGATCTCATCCAGCGCGGCCGCTACCAGCCGCGCATGGACATGAAAACCGAAACGCTCCAAGAGCTGGCGGACTCCATCAAGGTGCAGGGCATCGTCCAGCCGGTGGTGGTGCGGCGGCTGACGGAGCAGGGGCGGTATGAACTGATCGCCGGCGAGCGCCGCTGGCGCGCGGCGCAGATCGCCGGACTGCACGACATTCCCGCCATCATCCGCGACATCCCGGATCAGGCGGCGGCGAGCATCGCCCTCATCGAAAACATCCAGCGCGAGGAATTGAACGCGCTGGAGGAGGCCAACGCCATCTCCCGGCTGGTGAATGAATTCAGCATGACGCACCAGGACGTGGCCGAGGCGGTGGGCCGCTCGCGCGCCGCGGTGACCAACATATTGCGGCTGCTGGAGCTCGGCGAACCGGTGAAGCGCATGCTGGAGGTCGGCGACATCGAGATGGGCCACGCCCGCGCGCTGCTGGCGCTCCCGCCCGAGCAGCAGCCGCTGGCGGCCAACCAGATCGTGACGCGCGGGCTGTCGGTGCGGGAGGCGGAGCGGCTGGTCAAGGACTGGCAGCGGCGCCACGACGGGCGCAAGACGAGGGGGGCCGGCGGCACGACGGACCCCAACATCCGCAAGCTGCAGGAGGAACTGGCCGAGAAGCTGGCGACCAAGGTGGAACTGCGCCACACCAGGAAAGGCAGGGGCGAGCTGCGCATCCACTACCATTCCCTCGACGAACTGGACGGCATTCTCGCCCGCATCAAGTAACAGTCCCCGGCGTTTCCGGCCGCCAGGGGGCGGCATGATTTTGGCCGGGATTTTATTGACGCCCCCCGCGGGGATATTTACAATTGTCCGGTTTTGATGAGCGTCTCCAGAAAGACGCCGAATCGCCCTCCCGCTAAACCGGCAATCGGGTTGGTGACGGGATGCTAAGAGCGAAATGGGGAGCGACTGTGTGGGTTACAGTCGCATTGCAGTGGGCCGTAGTCCTACTCGTGGCGGCGGCGACGCTGGCGGGTTTTGGCGCAACCAGCGCCGGATCCGCGCTGGCCGGCGGCGCCGCGATCGCACTCCCGAACACGCTGTTCGCGATCGGCCTGATGTTGCGCATGCAGCTCAAGGGTGGCGTGGCCGCGACGGCGCTGCTGGGCGGCGAACTCGTCAAGCTGATGCTGACCATCGCGCTCCTGCTCGTGGCGGTGAAATTCAGTCTGCGGCAGCCGGTCTGGCCGGCATTGCTCGCAGGGGTGGTGCTGGCGGTGAAGGCGCAGTGGCTGGCCTTGTGGGTCACGCGCAAGATGCGGTGAATGAGACGGTAAACGGTTTGCTCGGATTCTAAACGATGGCGGCGGAACACGCGGATGAGGCGCTGACGGCCTCCGGCTACATCGGTCATCATCTGACCTTCATGACCAAGCCGCTGGGCGGCGGGGCGTTCTGGACCCTGAATGTCGACACGCTGATCACCGCGCTCATCCTCGGCGTGGTGACCTTCGGTTTCATGCGCTGGGTCGTGGCGGGCGCGACGGCCGGAGTGCCCGGCCGCCGCCAGGCCTTCATCGAGCTCGCCATCGAGTTCGTCAACAACCAGGTGAAGGACATCTTCCACCACGACATGAAATTCATGGCGCCGCTGGCGCTGACGGTGTTCGTCTGGGTGCTGATGATGAACGCCATGGACTTTCTGCCGACGGACATCATGGCCTGGATCTATGAGCACCTCCTGCGCCTGGAGCACTGGCGCGCCGTGCCGACGGCGGACGTGAACACCACCTTCGCGCTGTCGCTGTCGGTGTGGCTGCTGATGATCTTCTCCGCCATCAAGGTCAAGGGGTTGGGCGGCTGGCTGCACGAAATCTTCTGCGCGCCCTTTGGCATGGTCGGCTTGTCCATCAACCCCCTCAAGTGGATCGCCGGCGCCCTGCTGGCGTGCGCCAACGTGCTGTTCAACCTGATCGAATACGTCTCCAAGCCGCTCTCTCACAGCCTGCGTCTGTTCGGCAACATGTACGCCGGCGAGATCATCTTCCTGCTGCTCGGCATGTGGGCCGCCACGGGTTTCGGCGGCATCCTGTTCAGCATTCCGCTGTGGGTGGGCTGGGCGATCTTTCACATCCTGATCGTGGTTCTGCAAGCCTACATTTTCATGATGCTGACCATCGTTTATATCTCGATGGCACAGGAGGGGCATTGATTCCCGGGGTTTGGTCGCGGCAAACGGTTCATTCACGAAAGGAAAGTCCTATGGAAAACATGCAATTTCTGGCGATGATTCAGGCCTACACCGGCGTGGGCATCGGCCTCATGATTGGCCTGGGCGCGCTCGGCGCGTGCGTGGGCGTGGGCATCATGTGTTCGCGCTTCCTCGAGGGCGCCGCCCGCCAGCCCGAACTGATGCCGCAGCTGCAGGTCAAGGTATTCCTGCTGCTCGGCCTCATCGACGCCTCGTTCATCATCGGTCTTGGCATCGCGATGATGTTCGCCTTCGCCAATCCACTGTTGTCCGTGATTCCACACTGACGGCGCATGACACCCATTGGGGGGCGGTGATGAACATTACTTTCACCCTGATCGCGCAAGCCGTCTCGTTCGCGCTCTTCATCTGGTTCACGGCCCGGTTCGTATGGCCGCCGCTGATGAAGGCCATCGATGAGCGGCAGAAGAAGATCGCCGACGGGCTGGCGGCCGCCGAGCAGGGCCATCGCAGTCTGAAGGACGCCGAATCGCGCATCCAGGTCATCGAGCGCGAGGCGCGCGCGCAGGCCCAGAACATCCTGGCCGAGACCGACAAGCGCGCCGGCGCGCTGATCGAAGAGGCCAAGGCGCAGGCCAGGGCCGAGGGTGGCCGGCAACTGGCCGCCGCCAAGGCCGAGATCGCCCAGGAGGTCGAGCGCGCCAAGGCCGCCCTGCGCGAGCAGGTCGCGGCACTGGCCGTGGCCGGGGCCGAGCACATTTTGAAGCGCGAGGTGAACGCCCAGGCCCATGCCGATCTGCTTGCCCGCCTGAAGTCGCAGTTGTAGGCATCCCGCATGGCCGAATTGTCCACCCTCGCCCGCCCCTACGCCGACGCTCTGTTTCGCATCGCGCTGGAGGAAGGGCGGCTGGCGGAATGGTCGGGGCTGCTGCGCGAGCTGGCGCAGGTCGCCGCGCATCCCGACATGATTGCCGTGGCCGGCGATCCCAACGTGTCCGCCGACCGGCAGTACGCCGTGTTCGTCGGGGCCGTGCAGCAGCGGCTGCCGGTGGAGGCGCAGAATTTCGTGCGGCTCTTGATCAGCAACGACCGGCTCGTCCTGCTGCCGTCCATTGCGCGCGCCTTCGAGGAATTCAAAAACGCCCACGAGGGCGCCGCGGAGGCCGAAATCGTCACCGCCTTCCAACTGTCGGACGCCCAGCTCGGCGAACTTGTGGGCGCGATGGAAAGGAAATTCGGTGTGCGTCTGAAGCCCGTCGTCAAGGTGGACACCGGCCTCATCGGCGGCGTGCGCGTGACGGTCGGGGACCGGATGCTGGACGGCTCGGTGCGCGGGCAGCTGGAGCGCATGCGGGCCGTGCTGATGGCCTGAGCGGCCGGGGAAAGAACCGAGGAATTCTCAGGAGATTACATTTATGCAACTCAACCCTTCCGAGATCAGCGAGCTGATCAGAAACCGCATCAAGGGCCTGGGCACGGAGACCGATCTGCGCACGCAGGGCACCGTGGTCACGGTGACCGACGGCATCTGCCGCATCCACGGCCTGTCCGGCGTCATGCAGGGCGAGATGCTGGAGTTCCCGAAGAACACCTTCGGGCTGGCGCTCAACCTCGAGCGCGACTCCGTCGGCGCCGTGGTGCTGGGCGACTATGAGCACATCAGCGAAGGCGACACGGTGAAATGCACCGGCCAGATTTTGTCGGTGCCGGTGGGCAGGGAATTGATCGGCCGCGTGGTGAATTCGCTCGGACAGCCGATCGACGGCAAGGGGCCCGTCAACGCCAGCGAGACGGACGTCATCGAAAAAGTGGCGCCGGGCGTCATCTGGCGCAAGTCGGTGTCGGAGCCGGTGCAGACGGGCTTGAAGGCCATCGACTCCATGGTGCCGATCGGGCGCGGCCAGCGCGAACTCATCATCGGCGACCGCCAGACGGGCAAGACGGCGGTGGCGGTGGACACCATCATCAACCAGAAGGGCAAGAATCTTTTTTGCATCTACGTCGCCATCGGGCAGAAGGCCTCCACCATCGCCAACGTCGTGCGCAAGCTCGAGGAGTTCGGGGCGATGGAATACACCATCGTCGTGGCCGCCTCGGCCTCCGATTCGGCGGCGATGCAGTATCTGGCCGCCTACGCCGGCTGCACCATGGGCGAGTACTTCCGCGACCGCGGCATGGACGCGCTCATCATCTACGACGACCTCACCAAGCAGGCCTGGGCCTACCGCCAGATCTCGCTGCTGCTGCGCCGGCCGCCGGGCCGCGAGGCCTATCCCGGCGACGTGTTCTACCTGCACTCGCGGCTGCTGGAGCGCGCCGCGCGCGTCAACGAGCAGTACGTCGAGCGCTTCACCAAGGGCGCCGTCAAGGGCAGAACCGGCTCACTCACCGCGCTGCCCGTCATCGAGACGCAGGCCGGCGACGTGTCGGCGTTCGTGCCCACCAACGTGATCTCGATCACCGACGGCCAGATCTTCCTCGAGACCGACCTCTTCAACGCCGGCATCCGCCCCGCCATCAACGCCGGCATTTCGGTGTCGCGCGTCGGCGGCGCCGCGCAGACCAAGGTCATCAAGAAGCTCTCCGGCGGCATCCGCACCGATCTCGCGCAGTACCGCGAACTGGCCGCGTTCGCGCAGTTCGCCTCCGATCTGGACGAGGCCACGCGCAAGCAGCTCGAGCGCGGGCGGCGCGTGACCGAGCTGCTGAAGCAGCCGCAATATCATCCACAACAGGTTTGGCAGCTGGCGGTGGCGCTGTTCGCCGCCAACAACGGCTACCTGGATGACGTCGACGTCAAGAAGATCCAGGCCTTCGAGAAGGCGCTGCTGGATCACGTCAAATCCAGGCAGGCGAAGCTGGTGCAGCGCATCGAGGACACCAAGGAGATGGGCAAGGACGACGAGGCGGCGCTACATGAGACCATAAAGGAGTTCAAGAAAACCGGCGCGTTTTAGTCGGACGACTCGAGAACCACCATGGCGGGCACCAAGGAAATACGGACCAAGATCAAGAGCGTGCAGAACACGCGCAAGATCACCAAGGCCATGGAAATGGTCGCCGCCAGCAAGATGCGCAAGGCGCAGGAGCGCATGCGCCATGCCCGCCCCTATGGCGACAAGATCCGCAACATCGCCGCGCACATGAGCCAGGCCAATCCCGAGTACCGGCACCCGTTCCTGGTGAAGCGGCCGGTGAAAAACATCGGGCTGATTCTAGTGACGACCGACAAGGGCCTGTGCGGCGGCCTCAACACCAACATGCTCCGGCTCGTCGCGCAGAAACTGCGCGAATGGGGCGGCAGTGGTCTCTCCGTGTCCTGCACCGCCATCGGCACCAAGGGCCTGCAATTCCTCCTGCGCGTCGGCGCCAGCGTGGTCTCCCAGGTCACGCAGCTCGGCGACAAGCCGCACATGGAGAAGCTCATCGGCGCGGTCAAGGTGCAGCTCGACGCCTACACCGACGGCAAACTCGATGCCGTCTACCTGGCCTATTCCGATTTCATCAACACCATGAAGCAGGAGCCGAAGATCGAGCAGTTGCTGCCCCTGTCGGCGGAGCGCCTGGCGCAGACCGAGGCGGAAAAGCGCGCCTACAGCTGGGACTACATCTACGAGCCGGGCGCCAAGGAGGTGGTGGACGAGCTCTTGGTGCGCTATGTCGAGGCGCTGGTGTACCAGGCCGTCGCCGAGAACATGGCCTCGGAGCAATCGGCGCGCATGGTGGCGATGAAGGCGGCCTCGGATAACGCCAAGAACGTCATCAGTGAATTGCAGTTGATTTACAACAAGACGCGGCAGGCCGCGATCACCAAGGAGCTGTCGGAAATCGTCGGCGGCGCCGCGGCGGTTTGATGATTATTGAAGCTCTGAACAAGTCCCTCCTGGACTTTTCGGAGTCGGGAAACAAGAAGCGTGGTTCTTGTTTCCCTTCGTTTTCCAGCAGCTTGACGCTGCTGAAAAACGCCGGCACGTCCCCGTGCCAGAGCAACCTCTGACTTTGGCGGAGGTTTCTTAAATGGTTGCACTTATTTTGAGGAGTCAAGCATGAGTATCGGAACCATCGTGCAGTGCATCGGCGCGGTCGTGGACATCCAGTTTCCACGCGAGCACATGCCCAACATCTACGACGCCCTGACGCTGCAGAAGAGCGATGAAGCGTCCTTTGCCGAGGCGGGATTGACGTTCGAGGTGCAGCAGCAGCTCGGCGACGGCGTGGTGCGTTGCATCGCCATGGGCTCCTCCGACGGCCTGCGACGCGGCATGCAGGTGACCAACACCGGCGCGCCGATCTCGGTGCCCGTGGGCCACGGCACGCTGGGGCGCATCATGGACGTGCTCGGCCGCCCGATCGACGAGCGCGGCCCCGTGGTCACGGAGGAGCGCCGCTCGATCCACCAGCCAGCGCCGGAATTCAAGGAACTGTCACCGTCGGTCGAGTTGCTGGAGACGGGCATCAAGGTCATCGATCTCATCTGCCCGTTCGCCAAGGGCGGCAAGATCGGGCTGTTCGGCGGCGCCGGCGTCGGCAAGACCGTGAACATGCTGGAGCTCATCAACAACATCGCCAAGGAGCATGCGGGCCTGTCGGTGTTCGCCGGCGTCGGCGAGCGCACCCGCGAGGGCAACGACTTCTACCACGAGATGTCGGAGGCGGGTGTCATCAAGCTGGACGATCTGAAGGAGTCCAAGGTGGCGATGGTGTTCGGCCAGATGAACGAGCCGCCCGGCAACCGGCTGCGCGTGGCGCTCTCCGGCCTGACCATGGCCGAGGCCTTCCGCGACGAGGGCCGCGACATCCTGTTCTTCGTCGACAACATCTACCGCTACACGCTGGCCGGCGTCGAGGTCTCGGCGCTGCTCGGCCGCATGCCCTCGGCGGTGGGCTACCAGCCGACGCTGGCCGAGGAGATGGGCCGGCTGCAGGAGCGCATCGTCTCCACCAAGACCGGATCCATCACCTCGGTGCAGGCGATCTACGTGCCCGCCGACGATCTGACCGACCCCAGTCCGGCCACCACCTTCGCGCATCTGGACGCCACCGTGGTGCTGTCGCGCGACATCGCCTCGCTCGGCATCTACCCCGCGGTGGACCCGCTCGATTCCACCTCGCGCCAGGTCGACCCGAACACGATCGGCGAGGAGCACTACAACACCACGCGCGCCGTGCAGGCGGTGCTGCAGCGTTACAAGGAATTGCGCGACATCATCGCCATCCTGGGCATGGACGAACTGTCGCCCGAGGACAAGCTGGCCGTGGCCCGCGCGCGCAAGATCCAGCGCTTCCTGTCGCAGCCGTTCACGGTGGCGCAGAACTTCACCGGCACGCCGGGCAAGTACGTGCCGCTCAAGGACACCATCAAGGGCTTCAAGATGATCGTCAACGGCGAATTGGATCAACTGCCGGAGCAGGCCTTCTACATGGTCGGCGGCATCGAAGAGGCGATTGAAAAGGCGAAGAAGCTGCAGTAACCGGCGTCTGCACAGGTAAAGAATCCAATGGCCAGTGTCCATGTCGATGTGGTGAGCGCGGAAGAGTCCATCTTCTCCGGCCCGGCGAGGTTCGTGGTGCTGCCGGGCGAGGCCGGCGAACTGGGCATCCTGCCCCAGCATGCGCCGCTCATCACCCGCATCCGTCCCGGCGCGGTGGAGATCGAGAAGGAGGACGGCGACAAGGAGCTGGTGTTCGTCAAGGGCGGCATCCTCGAGGTGCAGCCGCATCACGTCACCGTGCTGGCCGACACCGCCATCCGCGGCCATGACCTCGACGAGGCCAAGGCGCTGGAGGCCAGGAAGGCGGCCGAGGAGTCGCTGCGCACCGCCAAGGACAAGCAGGAAATCGCCACCGTGCAGGCCGAGCTGTCGATTCTGGCCGCGCAATTGCAGGCCATACAGCGATTCCGCAAATACAAACGCGGCTGAGACTGATCACGGCGGCGGATTCTCCGGCGCCGCGCGCGCGCGTACAATAAGGGCGATGCCAAGCCATCGTCCTTTCCAACGGATTGAGTCCATTCGCAACGGCGGTTCCTCATGGGATTGAGCGTCATCATCCTCGCGGCGGGACAGGGCAGGCGCATGCGCTCACGCCTGCCCAAGGCGCTGCACGCGCTGGCGGGGCGGCCGCTGCTCGAACATGTCTACCACAGCGCCGCGCAACTGCCGCGAGCCCGCATTTACATCGTCCACGGCCACGGCGGCGAACGGGTGCGCGAGTCACTCTCCGCGCTCAAGGCGGAATGGATCGAACAGCGGCAGCAGCTCGGGACCGGCCACGCCGTCCGCCAGGTTCTGCCGCAACTCAAGCCCGGCGACACCATCCTGATCCTGTACGGCGACGTCCCGCTGATCACCGCCCACACCCTGTCGCGGCTGGTGGAGGCCGCTGGCGATCGCGGCGTGGGCCTGCTGACCGCGACCTTGAATGATCCCTCCGGCTACGGCCGCATCCTGCGCGACGACAAGGGCCGCGTCGCCGGCGTCGTGGAGGAGCAGGACGCCGATGAGGCGCAGCGCGCCATCCGCGAAGTGAACACCGGCATGATGGCCTTGCGCTGCGCCGATCTGGCGCGCTGGGTGTCGCAACTCGACAATCGCAACAACCAGCGCGAGTACTACCTCACGGACATCATCGCCATGGCGGTGAAGGAGGGCGCGCCGGTGGCGGCCATCCCGCCCGGATCCGTGTATGAGGTCATGGGCGTCAACGATCGCGCGCAACTGGCGCAACTGGAGCGTTACTACCAGATGGTGCAGGCGCAGCACTTGATGCAGCAGGGCGTCACCATCGTCGATCCGGCGCGTTTCGATCTACGCGGCGAGCTCGAGGCGGGCGGGGATGTCTTCATCGATATCAACGTCGTGCTGGAGGGGAGGGTGTGTCTGGGCAGCAATGTCCGCATCGAGGCCAACAACGTCATCCGCGACGCCCGCATCGGCGATGACGCCGTCATCCGGCCGAACTGCGTGATCGACGGCGCGGTCATCGGCCGTGGCGCGCGCGTCGGCCCGTTTGCGCGGCTGCGACCCGGCGCGGTGCTGGCGGAGGACTCCCGCGTCGGCAATTTCGTGGAGGTGAAGAAATCCCGCATCGGCAGGGGATCGAAGGTGAATCACCTGAGTTACGTCGGCGACAGCGAGATCGGACGGGATTGCAACGTCGGCGCCGGCACCATCACCTGCAATTACGACGGCGCCAACAAGCACGAAACCATCATCGGCGATGACGTCTTCATCGGCTCCGGCACGCAACTGGTCGCCCCGGTGAAGGTGGGCGACGGCGCCACCGTGGGCGCGGGCACGACGCTCACGCGCGACGCCCCGCCCGGCCAGCTTACGCTGAGCCGCGCGCCGCAGCGGAGCGTGCGGGGCTGGAAGCGCCCCGGGAAGAACAGTGCAAAGAAAAAGTAACGAATTACTCGCGGGCTACTGCCAGTTCCGGCCGCGCTTCGGTCGTGTGCGTGAGAATCTGGAAGGCGTCATTCGCGCCCTGCGTCAGGTTCGCGCCGATCTCATCGTGCTGCCGGAGCTGCCGTTCACCGGCTATCACTTCCGCGACCGCAGCGAGGCGCTGGCGCTGGCCGAGGACCCGCGCGACTCCGACACGGTGGCGGCGCTCGCCCGGCTCTGCAAACGGAAGCGCATGCACCTCGTCACCGGCTTCGCCGAGCGGCGGCGGGACCGTGTGTTCAACAGCGCGCTCCTGATCGGCCCTCAAGGCCTGCGCCACGTCTATCGCAAGCTGCATCTGTTCAAGGACGAGAAATCCTGCTTCGATCCCGGCGACATCGATCTCTCCGTGCAGACAGTCAATGACTTCCGGATCGGCATGATGGTCTGCTTCGACTGGGCCTTTCCCGAGGTCGCGCGCACGCTCGCGCTCAAGGGCGCGCAGTTGCTCTGCCATCCCGCCAACCTGGTGCTGGCCCACTGCCAGCAGGCCATGCTGACGCGCAGCCTGGAGAACGCCGTCTATGCCGTCACCGCCAACCGCACCGGCGCGGATCGGCGCCCGCACGGCGTGTTGAGATTCACCGGCGGGAGCCAGATCACGGCGCCCGGCGGGCGGTTGCTGCATCGCGCGCCGGCGGCGCGGGCGAAAATCCACGTGACCGCGCTGGACATGAGCGCGGCCGGAAACAAATGGCTGACGCCGCGCAATCATCTGCTCCGCGATCGCCGCCCGGAATTCTATCTCGCTTGAGCCCCGGGAGTGCCGATGAATTTCACCACGCCGGATTTATATGACGCCCATGAGAAGGACGTGCGCGTGGCCGAGCCGCTGCTCCGCGATTACGGCGGCGCGGCGAGCTTCCACGGGCCGATCGCCACGGTGAGGGTGTACGAGGACAATTCCCTGGTGCGCGCCGCCCTGGAGGAACCGGGCGCGGGCCGCGTGCTGGTGGTGGACGGCGGCGGGTCGCTGCGCTGCGCGCTCGTCGGCGATCAGCTCGCGGTGCTGGCGCGGCGGAACGGCTGGGCGGGCCTCATCGTGCACGGCTGCATCCGCGACTCCGCGGCGATCGGCGCAATCAACATCGGCGTCAAGGCGCTCAACACCAATCCGAGGAAGAGCGTGAAAAGGGGCGCGGGGGAGCGCAACGTGCCGGTGACCTTCGCCGGTGTCACCTTCACCCCCGGCGAGCACGTGTACGCCGACGCCGATGGCGTGCTTCTCTGTGCACGCAAACTTTTATAATTGCGCCGTCATGACCTCCGCATTCAAGGTTGCCTGCGTGCAAAACTGCGCGGGGGACGATCTCGATGAAAATATGGAGCAGGCCACGGCGCTGACGCGCGCGGCGGCGGAAGCCGGCGCCGCGCTCATCTGTCTGCCGGAGCATTTTTCCCTGCTCGCCCCCAGCGAGGCGCTGCTGTTGAAAAACGCATTTACAGAGAATGAACATCCGGCGTTGAAGCATTTCCGCGGACTCGCCGGTGAACTCAAGGTCTGGTTGCTGCTGGGGTCGCTTGCCATCAGACTTCCCGCCGGACGCATGAACAATCGTTCCTGTTTGTTGAATGATCAGGGTGACATCGTCGCGCGTTATGACAAACTGCATCTCTTCGACGTGAGCCTCAAGGGGGGTGAGAGCTACCGCGAGTCGGCCACCGTGCAGGCCGGCGACAGGGCGGTCGTCGCGACCACGCCGTGGGGACTCCTCGGCATGAGCGTTTGCTACGACGTGCGTTTTGCCCATCTCTACCGTCAACTGGCGCAGGCCGGCGCCGCGTTCCTGTCCATCCCCGCCGCCTTCACGCGCACCACCGGGGAGGCGCACTGGCACACGCTGGTGCGGGCGCGCGCCATCGAGACGGGAAGTTATGTCTTCGCGCCGGCGCAATGCGGCGTGCGCCGCTGGGGCCGGGCCACCTACGGCCACTCGCTGATCGTGGATCCCTGGGGCGGGGTCCTGGCCGATGGCGGCGACGAGCCCGGTTTCATCATCGCCGATGTGGATCCGTCCCGCGTCGAGGAAGCCCGCCGCATGATCCCGGCGCTCACGCACGATCGGACGCCGCCGCCCGTAGAGCGGCGGTAAGGCGGCGGGAGTTCAGTACGCATTCAGGCGTCCGTGCTAGGATGAAGGCCATGCGCAGGACACTGGCTTTCCTTGCGACGCTGGCAGTTCTATCCTCCGCCACCGCCACCCCGGCGGCGCCGTTGCTGCTCGCCCAGGCGGCGGTCAGCCCGGACGAGGCCGCCGCCATCGCCGGCAGGAAGACCGGCGGCCGCGTGCTGGGCGTGGAGTGGGGGGAGGGCGCGGGCGGTCCGGTCTACGAAGTCAAGGTGTTGAAAAAAGACGGCAGCGTCACCAAGGTGCCGGTGCCGGCGAAGGCGGGAAACAGGAAATAAAAAATGCGCGTGTTGTTGATCGAAGACGAGGCGCCGCTGCGCGAGCAGATCGCCGCCCATCTGCGCGCGCAGGGCTACGCCGTGGACGTGGCCGCCAACGGCAACGACGGCTGTTTCATGGGCACTGAATATCCCGTTGACGTGGCGGTGGTGGACCTCGGCCTGCCGGACATCGGCGGCATCGAGGTGATCCGCCGCTGGCGCGGGGCCGACCGGAAATTCCCCGTGTTGATCCTGACCGCCCGCGGCCGCTGGCAGGACAAGGTCGAGGGACTGGAGACCGGCGCGGACGATTATCTCGTCAAGCCGTTCGAGTTCGAGGAACTGACCGCGCGACTGCGCGCGCTGGTGCGCCGCGCCTCCGGCTGGACCGAATCGGCGCTGACCTGCGGTCCGCTGGTGCTGAACACCGGCGCGCAGCAGTTGCGCGTGAACGGCGCGCAGGTCGAACTCACCGCCTTCGAGTACAAGGTCATCGAGTACCTCATGATGCACGCCGGCGAGGTGGTGTCCAAGACCACGCTGGCCGAGCACGTCTACGAGGAGGACGCCGATCGCGACTCCAACGTGCTGGAGGTCATCATCGGCCGGCTGCGCAAGAAGCTGGACCCCGACAAAACCCTGAATCCCATCGAAACGCTGCGCGGCCGCGGCTATCTGTTGCGATTGCCGCGCAGCTAGGGCGGAGCGGACGCCATGCGTTCGCTGAATGCCCGCCTGCTTTCCGCCGCGACCCTCGTCGTGGCCGGCTTCCTGAGCCTGACCGGTCTCGCCCTTGATCAGGCCTTTCGCGAAAGCGCACTGACCGCGATGCGCGACCGCCTGCAGACGCAGGTGTACATGCTGTTGTCCGCCGCCTCCTTTGACAAGCCGGACAAGCGCGTGATGCCGGCGACGCTGCCGGACCCGCGCCTGTCGACACCCGGCTCCGGATTGTACGCGCAACTGTCGCGGGAGGACGGCACGCTGGTGTGGCGCTCCAGTTCGATGCTGGGCATGGTCCTGGCGCCCGCGCCGATGAGCCAGCCCGGCGTGCCGCTGTTCCATGTGGCCGAGTCGGGCGACGGCACTCCGCTGTTTGAGCTCGTCTTCAAGGTGCGGTGGGAGGCGGGCGGGGGCGCGCCGCACAACTACATCGTCCAGGTGGCGGAAACCACCGCCAGCTACGAGGATCAATTGAGGAGCTTCCGCCGCAGCCTGCGCAGCTGGCTGGCCGCCGGCGCCGCCGTGCTGCTGGTGATGCAGGTCCTGATCCTGCGCTGGGGTTTGCGTCCGCTGCGCCTGGTGGCCGAGGAGGTGACGCGGGTCGAGCGCGGAAATCAGTCGGAGATCCGCGGCGACTACCCCGCCGAACTTGGCGGCCTGGTGACCAACCTGAACGCGCTCATCAGGAGCAGCGCGGCGCACCTGGAGCGCTACCGGCGGTCATTGGGCGATCTGGCGCACAGTTTCAAGACGCCGCTCGCGGTGTTGCGCGGCGCCGCCGGGGGCGACGCCGGACCCGAGGAACTGCGTCAGACGGTGAAGGAGCAGGTGCGCCGGCTGGATCACACCGTGGCCTACCAATTGCAGCGCGCCGCGGCCTCCGGCAGGCGCGCGCTGGCCGCGCCGTTCGCGGTCGCGCCGCTGCTGCACAGGGTTCAACAGTCGCTGGCCAAGGTGTATGCGGGCAAACACCTGCAACTGGATGTCCGCATGGAACGGCCGGTGGAATTCTTCGGCGATGAAGGCGATCTGCTGGAAATCATCGGCAACCTCGCCGACAACGCCTGCAAATGGGCGCGGCGGCAGGTGCGGATCACCGCGCGGGCGGGAGGCGACGGCGCCGCCCGGCCGGGCCTGATCATCGAGGTGGAGGATGACGGGCCGGGGATACCGCCGCAGGAATGGCAGCGCGTCTTCGAGCGCGGCTACCGCGCCGACACCGCTGTGGAGGGACACGGGATTGGGCTGGCCATCGTGCGCGATCTGGTCGATGAGGTGTACCACGGCCGGCTGGAGGTGACGGACAGCAAGCTGGGCGGGGCCTGCGTGCGCGCCCACCTTCGGTTTTGAGCGGGGGCCGTTAAGCGGGCATTCAACTTAGCCGGCGCAGGCTGGCCGTGAATCAAGTCCGGGGGGCCGCACATGACGCAGCGATGCCGCGCTTTCGTGCTGGGAATTGTCCTGGCCTCATGCACCGGCGGGGCGCCGGCGGCGCAGTTTCCGCCCTGGCGGACACCCGGGCCGCCTCCGGCGGCGCCTTCAACGGGCTGCGATCACGAACGCATGGGCGGCTGGCTGGGCGGCGCGCTGGGCGGCTGGATCGGCGCGCACGTGGGACGACGCCACGCCGGGCATGACCGTGACAACGTGCCGGCCGCGGCCTTCGGCGCGGTGTTCGGCTACTGGCTGGGAACGCAAATCGGCCGCGCCATGGATGAGGACGATCCCTTGTGCCCGGACGCGCGCCCGCCGCGCGGCACGGCAGGCGCCCCCCCGCCTTTTCCAATCATCGGCATCTAGCGCCGCTTCGAGTTCTCGGCGTCGAGATGGAAGCGGTGCAGCGCCCGGTGGATGACGGGCGCGAAGATGACGCCGGCGACCATGATCACCGCCAGCCCGCTGTAGATGGCGTAGAACCCGGCGAAGAGTTTCCCCCCTTCCGTCATCAGTGGCGACAGCGGCCCCATGCCCGAGAGGATCATCGCCGCGTTGACGAACGCGTCCAGCCAGCTCATGCGCTCGAAATGGTGGTAGCCCCACATGCCGATGCCCAGCGACAGCGCGACCATGCCCAGCCCGGCCGCCGTGCTGAGCAAAAGACGCCGGGCGAAGGCGGCGCGCGAAAGCAGCGGCTTGTATTTTTGTTCGAACATGATGGCGGGTGACCCGCCTTAAGATGAACGCCGGCCGGCGGGGCGTCAAGGGACGCCCGAGGCGCGCAATCTCGTTGCGTTCCGCGGGGATGTCCCGTATCTTGCGCGCCATGAATCGCCGCACCACACACTTTACCCCGCAGTCGTCCTACACCCATGAGGAATTGCTGAATTGCGGCAACGGCCTGTTGTTCGGGCCGGGCAACGCGCAGTTGCCGCTGCCGCCGCTGCTGATGTTCGACCGCATCACCACCATCAGCGCCGACGGCGGCAGGCACGGCAAGGGCCTGATCCTGGCGGAGCTGGACGTGCAGTCCAAGCTGTGGTTTTTCGACTGCCATTTCACCGGCGATCCGGTGATGCCCGGATGCCTGGGCCTGGACGCCATGTGGCAGCTGATCGGCTTTTTCCTGGCCTGGCAGGGCGGGCCGGGACACGGGCGGGCGCTTGGCTGCGGGGAGGTGGAATTCACCGGCCAGGTGACGCCGGCGAACAAGCTGGTGTCCTACCGCGTGGACATGAAACGCGTGATCCTGCGCAAGCTGGTCATGGGCATCGGCGATGCCACCATGGCCGTCGACGGCCGCGTGATCTATCGCGGCAGGGATTTGCGCGTCGGATTGTTCACGTCGACCGAGGGGTTCTAGCTCAACCCTGACTAAGTCCATCCTGGACTTTTCAGAGTGGGGAAACAAAAAGCGTGATTTTTGTCCCCCTCCGTTTCCCGGTCCCTTGGGAAACGCCGGCACATCCTGTGCGCCGGGACCACAACTTTCGCGGGGGTTTGTCAGATTGCGCGTTGCGGTAAGTGTACGCGACGGGAATGGCGGAGGCGATCCGCATTCATCCGCGCCGAGGGCATCCAGGGATGCAGCTTGAGCGCGGCTTCGAACGCGGCCAGCGCCTTGTCCTCCTCGTCCAGCGCCAGGTAACACAACCCGCGGCCGGCCAGCGCGCCGAAATGACGGGGTTCAAGCTTGAGCGTCTGCTCGATGTCCTGAAGCGAGGCAAGATAGCTGCCCATGTTGTAATAAAGCGTGGCGCGCAGATTCCAGGCCTCGGCGAATTGCGGCGCCTCGTCGATGACCCTGCCGGCGAGTTCCAGGGCGTGGCTCTCATCGCCCTCCTCCATGGCCTCGGAGGCCTCCACCAGCAGGTTCTGGATGCGCCGGTCCTTGTAGGTGTACCAGAGCTTCCAGATCTCGTCCTGAATCTGAAGCGCGCTGGACTGATCCGGCGCCGCCTTCAACTGCGCAAACAACGCGGGTAGTTGCGGATCATTCTGATCAGCCCGCGCCGCGGCGGACGCCAGGGCCAACGCCGAGGCCACGATCGACCAGGACCGCCATTTGTTCCGCGGACAAATCACGGGCGGAGACTGCGGAAGGCCGCGCGGGCGGCGGAGAGGGTGTGTTCGATCTCCCGTTCGCCGTGCGCGCTTGAGACAAACCCGGCCTCGAACGCCGAGGGGGCGAGATACACGCCCTGCGCCAGCATGGCGTGGAAGAAGCGCTTGAAGCGCCCGACATCGCAGTGCATGACATGCGCATGGCGCGTGACCTGCGCCTGGTCGGTGAAGAACAGGCCGAACATGCCGGTGACGTGGTTGGCGGTGAGCGGCACGCCCGCCGCGCGCGCCTCGGCGCGCAACCCCTCCGTCAGCCTCGCCGTCGCCGCCGCCAGCCGGTCGTGGAATCCCGGCTCGGACACCGCCTCCAGGGTGGCAAGGCCGGCGGCCATCGTCACGGGATTGCCGGACAGCGTGCCGGCCTGGTACACCGGACCCAGCGGCGAGAGTTGCTCCATGATGTCCCGGCGCCCGCCGAAGGCGCCGACCGGCAGCCCGCCGCCGATGATCTTGCCGAGCACCGTGAGGTCGGGGCGGATGCCGTAGAGCGACTGCGCGCCACCATGAGCCACGCGAAATCCGGTCATGACTTCATCGAAAATCAAAAGCGCGCCGTGGCGATCGCACAATTCCCTGAGGCCCTGAAGAAAGCCGGGAACGGGAGGGACGCAATTCATGTTGCCGGCCACCGGTTCGACGATGACCGCGGCAACCTGCTCGCCGATGCGGGCGAAGACGTCGCGCGCCTCATCGGGATCGTTGTAGGTCAGGGTCAGGGTCAGTTCCGCGAGCGGCTTGGGCACGCCGGGCGACGTGGGCACGCCGAAGGTGAGCGCGCCGGAGCCGGCCTTCACCAGCAGCGAATCGGCGTGGCCGTGATAGCAGCCCTCGAACTTGACGATGCGATCCCGCCCCGTGAAGCCGCGCGCCAGGCGGATGGCGCTCATGGCCGCCTCCGTGCCGGAGCTGACCATGCGCAGGCGCTCGATGGCGGGCATGGCCTCGCAGATTTTCCGCGCCAGCCGGGTTTCGATTGCGGTGGGCGCGCCGAAGCCCAGGCCCTCGGCGGCGGCGCGCTGCACGGCGGCGATCACCCCGGGGTGGGCATGCCCCAGGATCATGGGTCCCCAGGAGCCGACGTAGTCAACAAAGCGGCGCCCATCGGCGTCGAACAAATACGCGCCCTCGCCGCGCTGGAAATATACCGGGTCGCCGCCAACGTGGCGGAAGGCGCGCACCGGCGAGTTCACCCCGCCGGCGATGTAGCGCTGGGCCTCGGCAAACAACGCTTGTGAACGGCTCATGCGATCCCCTTCGATGACGGCCGATGGAACAGCGCCCGATACCGGCGCGCGGCGCCGGCGATGTCCCCGCTTTCGAATATGCCGTGGCTGGCGGCCAGCCAGTGCGCGCCGGCGGCGATCAAGGCCCCGCCATTTTCGGGCGTGACCCCGCCGATGGCAACCACGGGCAGCGCCGAGGCGGCGCGGGCGAGTCGCAGCAGTTCGATGGCGGCCGTCGCGGCATGGGGCTTGGTGACCGAGGGAAAGAAGGCGCCCAGGGCGGCGTAATCCGCCCCCGCGGCCGCGGCGGCACGCAGCCGGTCGATGCGGTTGTAACAAGAGACACCGATGATGGCTTGCGGTCCCAGAATCCGCCGCGCTTCGGCGACGGGCACATCATCCACGCCCAAATGCACGCCCGCGGCGCCAGACGCTAACGCGAGCGCCGGGTCGTCGTTGATGATCAGTGGCGCGCCGTGCTCCGCGCAGAGCCGCTGCAGACGGCGCGCCTCGGCGAGGGTGGCACGCCCCTTGGCGCGGTACTGCACCATGACCGCGCCGCCGTCCAGGGCCTGCCTCACCTGGTCGATGAGTGCTTCGGCGCCCGCCGCCGATGCCGGCGTGATGACATACAGCCCGTGTTCCGGGAGGTGCGCGCGGGCGGGCGTCACGGCGCCCAACCCGCGAAGCGCGAGGGGTGCCACTGGCCGCGGCCGGCCGCCTGCGCGTTTTTCAATGTGTTCCAGGTGTAATCCAGCGCCCGGCCAACCGCTTCCGGCATATCGGTCCCCCGCGCGAGATGCGCGGCAAGCGCCGAGGCCAGCGTGCAGCCGGAACCGTGATAGACGTGCGGCAATCGTTCGCAGGCATACGTCCGCGCGCCGCCGCCGTAGAGGGTGTTCAACACCTGCGGGGTGTCCTCGTGGGTGCCGGTGATCAGCACGTGCGGGCAGCCGCGCTGGCGCAGATGCTCCGCGGCAAGCGCCAGATCCGCCTCGCCGGTCAGCAGCCGCGCCTCCAGGCTGTTGGGGGTGACCACGGTCACATGCGGCAGCAGTTCGAGGATTGCCACCCGCGTCGCCTCATCGGCGATGACGCGGCCGCCGCCGGAGGCCAGCACGGGATCCAGCACCACGGGCCCGCCGGCGAGCCGGCCCTTGAGCAGGGTGGCAAGCGCGCCGGCGACCGCCTCGTCGGGTATGAGGCCAATCTTGCAGGCGTGGATGGTGACGTCGGAGAGCAGGCATTCGGCCTGGCGCAGCAGATCCGCGGGCCGTGACGGCGTCAGGCCGAGAAACCCGCGGCTGTTCTGCGCCGTCAGGGCCGTCACCAGGGTGAAGGCGCGGCAGCCCTGCGCGCCGATGGCTTCGATGTCGGCCTGGATGCCGGCCCCGCCGCTGGGGTCATGGCCGCCGATGGCGAGTACGTGACGCATGGGATTGGATGCGGACATGCGAAAATTTATGCTAAAAAGCAATAATCCGGCGACGAAAGGTAGCATTCATGCCATACAAAAAATACATGTGCATCGTCTGCGGCTTCATTTATGACGAGGCGCAGGGTTGGCCGCAGGACGGCATCGCGCCGGGAACGCGCTGGGAGGACGTGCCGCCGAACTGGTGCTGTCCGGACTGCGGCGCGCGCAAGGAGGATTTCGAGATGGTAGAAATTTGAACAAATTCAATTTCAGAACGGACGCACTTCCACCAGGATCACCACCGCGATCAGAATCAACGCGGGGAATTCGTTGAGCCAGCGGTAAAAGACGTGGCCATGGCGATTGCGGTCATGCTTGAAATCCAGCAGCAAGATGCCGAGATAAAGGTGATAGAACACCAGCACCGTGACCAGCGCCAGTTTGAGCTGCATCCAGCCGCTGCGCAGATAGGCCGAGGTGTCGCCGCCCAGCAGCAGCCAGACGCCGAACACGAGGGTCAGCACGCCACCCGGCATCAGGATGCCGTTGTACATCCTGCGTTCCATGATCTTGAAGCGCTCGATGCCGGGCGCGTCCCTGCTCATGGCGTGGTAGACGAACAGCCGCGGCAGGTAGAACAACCCCGCGAACCAGGTGACCATGAAGATGACGTGGAAGGCTTTGATCCAGGCCATGGTCAGGAACCCAGCCAGGCCCGCACCTGCCGCCGCACGCTGTCGATGTCGAGTTCGCCCACCACGTGCTGCACCACGTGGCCGTCGGGCGCGATGAGAAAACTCGTGGGCGTCAGCATCACGTCGCCGAAGCCACGCGCGATCTCGCCGGAGGTGTCGAGCGCAATGGTGTAGGGAATCGATCTTTCCTTCACCATGCGCAGCACCTGATCGGGCGGGTCGTAGGCCATCGCCACGCCGATGATGGTGAATCCCTTGGAGCCCAGTTCCTGGTACAAGGCGGCCAGCGCCGGCATTTCCTTGACGCAGCCCGGGCAGCTCGTGGCCCAGAAATTGACCAAGACGGGCCTGCCTTTGAGCTGCTGGAGGCTGATTTGGCGGCCGTCAATGGCGGGGAAGGTGAGGGTCGGCGCCGCGTCCCATCCCGGCTTGCTGAACCACAGCCAGCCCACCGCGGCCGCCGCCGTGATGAAGAAGGATATCAGTAGGAAAACGCGTTTCATGTGAGGGTTAGAGGGTTCCGGCGCCCGGATGCATGATTGGATACGGATTGAGTCCTGTGAATTCCAGTCCACCCATTAGTTGTATGAATTGAAGTTACGCGAATTAATTAATATATGAATTTAAGTATAGTTCTTAACTAATTGCTTTTTAAGATAATTATTGTTGACATATTCCGCCGCAATTATTAAGCTAGTCTGGTCGTGCCGCAAGACACGACGCCTAATAATAACGATTATTCACACCTTGAAAGCGGCTGCGGCCGCTTTTTTTTGCTTGAGCGAAGAGCAGACGAGGGTATAGTACGCCACTTTCCATCATTATCGCGCAAGGCGGTCAATTTCAAAGGTGGCCATGATAAGGGTTGGCATCGTTGGCGGCACGGGCTATACGGGCCTGGAATTGCTGCGCCTTCTGTGCGGCCATCCGGACGTACAATTGCAGGTGGTGACCTCGCGGCAGGAGGCGGGTGCGGCCGTGGCCGATCTGTTTCCGAGCCTGCGCGGCTGCACCGATCTTCGCTACCTGCCGCCGCAGCGCGCGGATTTGAAGGGCTGCGACCTGGTATTTTTCGCCACGCCCAACGGCACGGCCATGACCCAGGTCCCGGACCTGTTGACGGCCGGCGTGCGGGTGATCGACCTGGCGGCCGATTTCCGGCTGCAGGACAAAAAAGTCTGGGAGCAATGGTATGGCCAGCCGCACGCCTGCCCTGAGCTGCTGGCGGAGGCCGTGTATGGCCTCCCGGAGGTGAACCGCGAGCGGATCTGCAAAGCGCAACTGGTGGCGAATCCAGGTTGTTACGTCACGGCGGTGACGCTGGGTTTCCTGCCGCTCATCGAAACCGGTCTTGTGGATTTGAAGCGCTTGATTGCCGACGCCAAGTCCGGTGTCAGCGGGGCCGGGCGCGGCGTCGCCAGTCACACTCTTTTCTGCGAGGCCGGGGATAACTTTCATGCCTACGGCGTGCCCGGCCACCGGCACGGGCCGGAAATCAGCCAGAACCTGGCGAGGCTTGCAGGCCAGGCGGTGGAACTGACCTTTGTCCCGCACCTGGTGCCGATGCTGCGCGGCATCCATGCCACGCTGTACGCCGAACTCAAGAGGAAGGACGCGGACCTGCAGGCCCTGTACCTCCGCCGCTACGCCGATGAGCCATTCGTCGACGTCATGCCGCCCGGCTCGCATCCGGAAACCCGCTCGGTGCGTGGCGCCAACGTGTGCCGGATCGCGGTTCACCAGCCGCAGGGGGGGCGGCGGATCGTGGTGCTGGCGGTCATCGACAATCTGGTCAAGGGCGCGGCGGGGCAGGCCGTGCAGAACATGAACCTGATGTTCGGTCTGCCGGAAACGCGCGGGCTGGCGGCGCCCGCGCTGGTGCCCTGACGTTCGCGGGGTGGCGGGCGACGGCGCAAAATTATGAGTAAAAAGCCCCGGCTCATCGTCCAACACCGGCCCTCCCTCATCAAGCAAGCCGTGGTGGCGGTGCTCGGCGGCATGCTGATCGTGCTGCTGAGCTGGATGGTGCTCGATTACAGCCATTGGCATTATGTCTATGGCCGGATGAAACTGGGCGAGGTGTATAAAAGCGCCGCGCCGACAGATCTCGCGCCGCGGCTCGACTTGCAGGCGGAAAATGAGACGCTGCGCGAGCAGATCGCGATACTGGAACGCAGCGCGCAGGTCGACAAACAGGCCGTGCTGGACGTGCAAAGCCACTTCCGCGAATTGCAGGATCAAATTTCGAAACTCAAGGAGGAACTGGAGTTCTATCGCGGCATCGTGTCGGCCACCAAGCACGGCAGCGGCCTGCGCGTGCAGGGTCTGCAATTGTCCGCGACGGGGGAGGAGCGGCAATATCACTTCAAGCTGGTGTTAACCAATATGGATAAAGGTGATAAGGTTGCCAGCGGCAAAGTGACCATGAGTGTGGAGGGCCATCTCGGCGGGGCGACGCAAACGCTGGATTACGCCACCCTCGCCGGGACGGCCGCGGACGGCCTGCCCTTCAGGTTCAAACACTTTCAGCGTCTGGAAGGCACCATCCGCGTGCCGCCGGGATTCGATCCGGCGCGCGTGGGTGTCGGCGTGGTGCCGGACGGGGACAGGGACGCGAAGGAAATCAAAAGCTACGAATGGGGCAAGGTGGTCACTAAGTGAGGCGGTGATAACCGGTTTATCCCGACCTTTCAGGACTTGGAGTCGGAATTACAACCATATCTTGGGAGACGACCATGTGGTGGGGAAAGCGCAAGAAAAAGAGGCATACACGGATTGAATCGTTGATCGGCCCGCATTCCCAGTTCGTCGGCGATGTCCGCTTCAGCGGCGGATTGCATGTCGATGGCCAGCTCAAGGGCAACGTCACGGCGGCGGACGAGGATAGCTCGGTGTTGCAGTTGAGTGATCGCGGCACCATCGAGGGCGACGTCAAGGTGCCTTACGTGGTGTTGCACGGCACGGTGGTCGGCGACGTGTACGCCCGTGAGCACATCGAACTTGCCGGCAGCGCCCGCGTCGAAGGTAACGTGTACTATAATTTAATCGAGATGGCGGTGGGATCGGCGGTGAACGGCCAGCTGGTGCATATCTCGCAGGCGGACAAGGGCGTCCCGGCGGCGGGACACGCGCCGGCGGCGGTCAAAGCCGGCCCATCATCGTGAAGGCAGAACGCGCAGGAGCGAAATTCATGACCGAGACCGAAACGACGGCGGCAAGCCCGCTGGTGTTCACCGACGCGGCGGCGGCCAAGGTGCGGCAGCTGATCGACGAGGAGGGCGATCCCTCCTTGATGCTGCGCGTGTTCATCCAGGGCGGCGGCTGTTCCGGCTTCCAGTACGGCTTCACCTTCGAGCAGGCGCTGGGGGAGGGTGACACCGTGGTGGAGAAGGGCGGCGTCAAGCTGCTCATCGATCCGATGAGCTATCAATATCTGGCGGGCGCCGAGATCGATTACAGCGAGGGATTGGAAGGCGCCCAGTTCGTGATCCGCAATCCCAACGCCGCCACCACCTGCGGCTGCGGTTCGTCGTTCTCCGTCTGAGAAACCTCCGCAAAAGGCGGAGGTTCCTCTCTGTACGGGGACGTGGCGGCGGAAACCCCATTTTTTGTTTCCCGGCCCTGAAAAAATCCGGCATGGACTTATTTAGAGATTTCAAAAGTTACGGCGCCGGTTTCGCCGTCCCGCAGTAAATCCCGCCGAGCACCGCGGGCGCGCGCGCGCCGGTGACGGCGGGCAGGTTTCCCGGCAGTCCCTCCAGGCGCCGATGCGCCAGCCAGGCGCACAGCACGGCCTCGAGGCAGCGCGGATCATAGCCGCGGGCGGCGGTGCTCGCGACCGTCACGTCCGGGAGGGCGCCGCCCAGGGCGCGCATCAGGGCCGGGTTCAACGCCCCGCCGCCGCAGACCAGAAGCTCGCGCGTGTCAGGCAGGGATTTGCGCACGGCCCCGGCGATGGTGCGCGTCGTCAGCGCCAGCAGCGTCGCCTGCACGTCGGCGGGCTGCAGCTTCGCGTGCCGTCGCAGGCGCTCCTCCAGCCACGGCAGGTGAAAGTGTTCGCGGCCGGTGCTTTTCGGCGGCGGCAGCGAAAAGTACGGATCGGCGAGCAGATCCGTGAGCAGCGATTCAACGACTCTGCCGCTGTCCGCCCACGCGCCGCCCGCGTCCATCGCCACGCCCAGATGGCGCGCCGCCCATTCGTCCATGAGCGCGTTGCCCGGGCCGGTGTCGAAACCGCCGGCGGGCCGCGCCGGATCGCGGGGTAGCAGCGTGATATTCGCGATGCCGCCGATGTTGGCGACGCAGCGATCCTGATCGTCACGGCGGAACAGCGCGGCGTGCAGGGCCGGTGCCAGCGGTGCGCCCTGGCCGCCCAGCGCCAGGTCCCGACGGCGGAGATCGGCGATGGTGGTGATGCCGGTGAGCGCCGCGAGGATGTTCGGATCGCCGGCCTGGACCGTGTGCGGCGGCTGCGCCCGCGGCTGGTGCAACAACGTCTGGCCGTGGCTGCCGATGGCGCGAACTTGATCGGCTCTCACCTTGTGTTCCGCGAGCAGGTCCATCGCCGCCGCGGCGAACGCGCGGCCCACTTCGATGTCCAGGGCGGCGAATTCCGACAGCGGAAGCCCGCCGCCCCGCCGCCGGGCCGCGTGCAGGCGCGCGCGCAGCGGCCCGGCATAGGGGGTCTCCCGGTAGGCCAGCAGTTGCACTTCGCCCCCGCTGATGTGGGCCAGTGCGCAATCGACGGCATCCATGCTGGTGCCGGACATGAGGCCTAGATACAGGGGCATGAGGAACTGCGTCGGTCCGGGGGGGATGTTCAGCGGGAGACGGGGCTGTCGCCGGCGGCCATCTTGTCCACGGCCGCTGGCGACTTCATGGTTTCGGCGGTGGTCGTTTGTCGGACGGCGGTGATTTCATCGAGCTGCGCCAGCAGCGGGCGGGTCTTCTCCTGGAAATCCGCCAGGTGATTGGAGGCGATGGGCGGCGACTTGGGCAGCGTGGCCTTGAGCGGATCGCGGTGTACCCCGTTGACGCGGAATTCGTAGTGCAGGTGCGGGCCGGTGGCGAGCCCGGTTTGGCCCACGTAACCGATGGTCTGTCCCTGGCGCACGCTGGCGCCGGTCTTGACGCCGTGCGCGTAGCCGTTGAGGTGTCCGTACACCGTGCTGTAGCTGCCGCCATGCTGGAGCATGATGACGTTGCCGTAGCCGCCCTGCCAGCCGGCGAAGATTACCCTGCCGTCGCCCGTGGCCTTGACCGGCGTGCCCTTGGGCGCGGCGTAATCCACGCCCTGATGGGCCCGCATCCGGTGCAGGATCGGATGCATGCGCGCGCGGCTGAAATAGGACGTGATGCGCGTGAAGGCCACCGGCGTGCGCAGAAAGGCCCGCCGCAGGCCGCGACCGTCCGGCGCGTAATAGGCGGCGCGGCCGTCCTCCTCCTCGTAACGGACGGCGCGATAGACCCGTCCGTCATTGACGAACTCCGCGGCGAGGATGTTGCCGTCCTTGATCTTCCTGCCGTTCTTGTAAAGCTCCTCGTACAGCACCGTGAACCGGTCGCCCTGGCGCAGATCCAGCACGAAATCGATGTCATAGCCGAACACCTCCGCCAGCTGCATGATCAGATTGTCGGAAAGCCCGGCCTTCTGGCCCGCCTCGAACAGCGAGCTGTCGATGATGCCGGTGACATGCGCCGGATGGACGTCAAGTTCCTCGATGACGATCTCGGCGGTGAAGTGATCGCCCGCACGCGCGACGTGCAGCGTCTGGCGATGGTCGATGGGGTGCAGCAGTTCCATGAACCGGCCGTCCTCGATCCGGAACCGCAGCTCCTGATCAGGGCTCAAATGCTTGAGTGCCTCCGTCGCCTTCCCCAGCCGCATGACCTGGTCCAGATCACCGGCGTCCAGATCGAGGCGGTCGAAGATGAGCGCCAGGTTGTCGCCCTCGCGCACGGTGATGGTCTGCCACTCCGCCTCTTCCTCCTGCCGCGCCGCGTCGGCGTCGGATCCGGCCGGCGGCGGGACCGGGGCCGATTCCTGATCAGGCGTGGTGGGGAAAATGACGGTGGCGGCGGGCTGGGGCGGTTGGGGCGGGGTGGAGAGATTCGGCGCCGTCTTGAGCACATTGGGCGGCGGCAGTGTAAAGACCAGTTTCCCGAACTCATCCGGCGCCGGCGTGGTGGTTGATGACGGTGCTTTTGCCGCCGGGATGCCGGCCGCGGGCGCCGCCGGACCGGACAGGTTTACGGCGGGCCCGCCAAGTTTGCCGTAGGCCATGCCGGCCAGCAGGATGGAGACGGCGGGGGCGAGGAGGTAAAGCGAGCGGCGGCGTGAGGCGCATTCGGCCTCATACTTGCGCCAGTCCAGGCGGATTTTGTAATCGTATTTTATGCGCCGGATGGTGGTCACGCGCGGCCAGGCCCCGGAATTTGCCGTCAAAACAATAGCCTTGAAGCCGCAAGAGGTCAATCTGAAGGGCGGCGAGGGTGTGGTAAGCTGGCCATCGTCTGATGACCGCCCGTTCAAAAATTCTGCAAGACCCGTCCGATGAATGAAGCCCTGCAACTGATCAAACGCGGCAGCGTGGAAGTGCTGGTGGAGAAGGATCTCCTGGCCAAGCTGGCCCGCAGCCAGAAGAGCGGAAAGCCTCTGCGAATCAAGGCGGGGTTTGATCCCACGGCGCCCGATCTGCATCTGGGACATACGGTGGTGCTCAACAAACTCCGCCAGTTTCAGGAGCTGGGCCACACCGCGGTTTTTCTCATCGGCGACTTCACCGGCATGATCGGCGATCCCACCGGCAAGAACGCCACCCGCAGGCCGCTGTCGCGCGAGGAGGTGGCCGCCAATGCCCGCACCTATCAGGAGCAGATCTTCAAGGTGCTCGATCCCGCGCGCACCGAGATCGTGTTCAACTCGCAATGGATGGACAAAATGACGGCGGCCGATCTCGTCGGGCTGGCGGCCAGGCACACGGTGGCGCGCATGCTGGAGCGCGACGATTTCCAGCAGCGCTACCGCGAGGGCCAGCCGATCGCCATTCATGAATTTCTCTATCCCCTCGTGCAGGGCTACGACTCGGTGGCGCTGAAGGCCGATGTCGAGCTCGGCGGCACCGATCAGAAATTCAACCTGCTGGTGGGGCGCCAGTTGCAGGAGGCCTACGGCCAGGAACCGCAGGTGGTGCTGACGCTGCCGTTGCTCGAGGGTCTCGACGGCGTCAACAAGATGTCGAAGTCGCTCGGCAACTACGTCGGCATCACCGAGCCGCCGGAGGAAATGTTCGGCAAGCTGATGTCGATCTCGGACGAACTCATGTGGCGTTACTATGAATTGCTGAGCTTCCGCCCCATGGCGGAAATCGAGCGCTTCAAGAACGAGGTGGCGCAGGGCGCCAATCCGCGCGACATCAAGGCGCGGCTGGCCGCCGAAATCGTCACGCGCTTCCACGGCGTCGCGGCGGCGAAGGCGGCCGAGGCGGGCTTTGCCCGCCGCTTCCGCGACGGCGAACTGCCGGAGACCCTGCCGGAGGTGACGGTGAAAACCAGGGACGGCGCCCTGCCCATCGCCAATGCGCTGAAGGAGGCGGGGCTCACGCCCAGCACCTCCGACGCACTGCGCCAGATCGGCCAGGGCGCGGTGCGCCTCGACGGCGAACGGGTGTCGGACAAGTCGCTCGCACTCAAGGCAGGCCAGACCTGCGTGGTGCAGGTGGGCAAGCGCCGCGCCGCCCGGATCCGCGTGCTCTGACTCCAGCCAGTCGCGTGCGCGCCGGAGCAGCCGGTTTGCACCAATTGATTTGCCGCCTCGCGGCGCTGGCCGCGGTGGCGGCGTGCTCCGGCAACTATGCCGATTACTACAATCCGGCCGTGGCGCATGATGGCAGGGACGGATTTCGCAACAACTATCGGGCGGTCGCGCCAAGCGGCTTCTGGAAATGGCAGTGGGAGCGATGGACTCGCGGCCTGCCCGCACCCGCGCCGCCGGGCGGCTGGAATTTTCCCGTCGTTCACCCCGACGTCGAATTTCTGAGAGGTAATCACACCGAAACCACCGTCACCTGGATCGGCCATGCCACCGTGCTGCTGCAACTGGACGGCAAAAACATCCTCACCGACCCGCACTTCGGCAAGCGCGCCTCGCCACTCTCATTCGCCGGGCCCAAACGCCAGACGCCGGTGCCGCTCAAGCTCACCGAACTGCCGCACGTCGATGTCGTGGTGATCTCGCACAATCACTACGATCACCTGGATCGCGGCACCGTACAGAAACTGGCGAGGCAGCCCGGCGGCAGTCCGCGGTTTTACGTGCCGCTGGGGCTCAAGCCCTGGTTCAAAGGCGCCGGCATCACCGACGTGGTGGAACTCGACTGGTGGGACTCGCGCGCGGAGGGTAATCTGCGGATCTACTGCGTGCCGGTGCAGCACTGGAGCAAGCGCGGCCTCTTCGACCGCAATCAAACATTGTGGGGCGGCTGGGTGATCGAGGCGCGCGGCGCTCATCCATTTCGGTTCTTCTTCGCGGGCGACACCGGTTATTCAAGGGATTTCCGCGACATTGGCGGGAAATTCGGCGGCTTCGATCTCGCCGCCCTGCCCATCGGCGCCTACGCGCCCCGGTGGTTCATGAGTCCGCAGCACATCGATCCGTCCGAGGCGGTGCGGATTCACAGGGACCTCGGGGCGCGGCGCTCCATCGCCGTGCATTGGGGCACCTTTGTGCTGAGCGATGAGCCGCTTGATGAGCCGCCGAAAAAACTGCGCGAGGCGCTCAAGGCCGCCGGCATCCCCGGGGATCAATTCCTGGTGCTGAAGCACGGCGAGACGCTGCGGCTGGCGGGACAATAGCGCCCGCGGCGCGGCATCATTTTCCGCCGAGCCAGCCGCCGACGGCCTGCAACGGCGCGGGACTAGAGACGCCGCTGACCCACGCCGCGAAGCCGAGGCGATGAGCCTCCCGTCCGGCGTCGGGCAACACGATTTCCGCCACGTAATGATTGCCGTCGCGCCTGAGCGGCATCTGGGTGAGGCCGAGCACCACGAAGTCATGATGCAGGGTCCGGCCGGCGTTTTCTCCATTCCTGATGTCCGTGCTGAGATCGAATCCCAGCAGCGCGACGCTGATGATCAAATTCGCCGGCACCGCGGCGGACGGCTCGAAATTCGCCTTACCGCGACGGCCGTCGCCGAGTTCAATCTGCAATTGCCCGACCGGCCGGCCCGCCTCCAGCTCCAGATCGGGATTGCGGAACCAGCCGCGCCATTCACGGCCCTGCACGACGATGCCCGGCGTGTAGACCTGGCTCACGCCGCCGGTTTGCGCGTAGCGATGCTGGCGCTCGCCGTAGGCGGGCGAGGCGAAGCGATCCTTCCAGCCGAGGTCATCCCAGTAATCGACGTGAAACGCCACCGGCACGATGCTGCGCCACAGCCGCGCGTCCCGCGTGAAGCCGCTGAGCCATCGATCCGCCGGCGGACAGCTGCTGCAGCCCTCCGAGGTGTAAAGCTCGACCAGTTGCACCTGCGCGGCGGGACTCGCGAATTTCATGGGCGCGCCCTGCACCCGGCCGGTTTGCAGCACGGCCAGCATCGACAACAATGCGATCCGCCGGAACGACATGACTCCTCCATCCAGTGACACCCCGCGTTCCACTGGGATGTCGGAAAGCGGCGGAAAGTAACGGATGGCTTGACCTTGTGATGGAAGCCCTGTAGTTTCTCAATCCTTTGTTTTTCAGGTACAAACCGGCGGAGTCAGGGCTGTGGGCAAGAAACTGCGGGGGGCGGAGATTTTCGTCCAGGCGCTCAAGGACGAGGGGGTCGAATACATATTCGGCTATCCGGGCGGCGCCGTTCTCCATATCTATGACGAACTGTTCAAACAGAGCGCGGTCAAGCACATCCTCGTGCGTCACGAGCAGGGGGCGACGCACGCCGCCGACGGCTACGCGCGCGCGACCGGCAAGCCCGGCGTCGTGCTGGTGACCTCCGGGCCGGGCGCGACCAACTGCGTCACCGGCATCGCCACCGCCTACATGGATTCGATCCCGATGGTGGTGTTCACCGGCCAGGTGCCCACGCACCTCATCGGCAACGACGCCTTTCAGGAGGTCGACGCGGTCGGCATCACCCGTCCCTGCGTCAAGCACAACTTCCTCGTGGAGGACGTGAAGGATCTGGCCGCCACCATCAAGAAGGCGTTCTACCTCGCCACGACGGGCCGGCCCGGTCCGGTGGTGGTGGACATCCCCAAGGACGTCACCGCGGATTCGACGGAGTACTACTATCCGCAGAACGTCGAGATCCGCTCCTACAAGCCGGTGACCAGGGGCCACCCCGGCCAGATCCGCAAGGCGGTGCAGCTGCTGCTTTCCGCCCGGCGGCCGATGATCTACACCGGCGGCGGCGTGGTGATCGACAACGCCGCGGCCGAGCTGGCCGAGTTCGGGCATCTGCTGGGGTTCCCGATCACCAACACGCTGATGGGCTTGGGCGCCTATCCCGCCACCGACAAGCAGTTCGTCGGCATGCTCGGCATGCACGGCACCTACGAGGCCAACATGGCCATGCATCACTGCGACGTGCTGCTCGCCGTGGGCGCGCGCTTCGATGACCGCGTCACGGGCGACCTCGCCAAGTTCTGCCCGGAGGCGAAGATCATCCACGTCGACATCGATCCGTCCTCGATTTCCAAAAACGTGCCGGTGGACGTGCCCATCGTCGGCAGCGCGCGCGAGGTGCTGCGCGAGATGATCAAGGTGATCAAGGAGGCCAAGTTCAAGCCGATGTCGCGCAAGGGCGATCCGTGGTGGAAGCAGATCGATGAATGGGCGTCGGTGGACTGCCTGCGCTACGATCGCAAGAGCAAGGTGATCAAGCCGCAGTACGTCATCGAGGAGCTGTACGCGCTGACCAGGGGCGACGCCTACATCACCTCCGACGTCGGCCAGCACCAGATGTGGGCGGCGCAGTACTACAAGTTCGATCAGCCGCGCCGCTGGATCAACTCGGGTGGTCTCGGCACGATGGGCTTCGGCCTGCCGGCGGCGATGGGCGTGCAGCTCGGCTTCCCCAAGGCCACGGTGTGCTGCGTCACCGGCGAGGCCAGCCTGGTGATGTGCATACAGGAGCTGTCGACCTGCCTGCAATACAACCTGCCGATCAAGATCATCAACCTGAACAACCGCTACATGGGCATGGTGCGGCAGTGGCAGGAGTTTTTCTACGATCGCCGTTACTCGCACTCCTACATGGACGCGCTGCCCGATTTCGTGAAGCTGGCGGAGGCCTTCGGCCATGTCGGCATGCGCGTGGAGAAAACCTCCGGCGTGCGCGACGCGCTCAAGAAGGCGCTGGCGATGAAGAACAAGCTGGTGCTGCTCGACTTCATCACCGACCAGACCGAGAACGTCTATCCCATGATCGCCGCCGGCAAGGGCCATCACGAGATGCACCTGGCGCCGGGCTCCGGCACGAACCGGGAGCTGGCCTGACCATGCGGCACATCCTCTCCATACTGCTGGAGAACGAGGCCGGCGCGCTGTCGCGGGTGGCGGGCCTGTTCTCCGCGCGCGCCTTCAACATCGAATCGCTGACGGTGGCGCCGACCGAGGACCCCACGGTGTCGCGCATGACGCTGGTGACGAGCGGCTCGGATGAGATCATCGAGCAGATCGTCAAGCAACTGAACAAGCTCATCGACGTCATCAAGCTCATCGACTTGAACGAGGGCGCGCACATCGAGCGCGAGCTGATGCTGATCAAGGTCATGGCGCGCGACGGCGGGCGCGAGGAGGTGAAACGCATGGCGGAGATTTTCCGCGGCCGCATCATCGACGTGACCGACACCACCTACGTCATCGAGCTGACCGGCACGGGCGAGAAACTGGACGCCTTCATCGAGGCGCTGGACAAGTCGCTGATCCTGGAGGTGGTGCGCACCGGCGTTTCCGGCATCGCCCGCGGCACGCGCGCGCTGAGTCTGCACATCCCCAGCATCACGCGCCCCGCGCCGCCGGCCAGGACCGAGGCCGCGACCGCCAAGCCCGCGCCCGCGCCGGTGAATCCGGATCATCTTCTTTGATTGCAAAACGTAACCAACGGGAAATCACATGTTGAACATTTATTACGACAAAGACGCCGACCTGACGCTGATCCAGAAGCGCAAGGTCGCCATCATCGGCTATGGCTCGCAGGGCCACGCCCACGCCAACAATCTCAACGACTCCGGCGTCAAGGTCGTGGTCGGCCTGCGGCCGGGATCGGCCTCGGCCGGGAAGGCCGAGGCGGCGGGGTTGACCGTCAAGTCCGTCGAGGAGGCGGTCAAGGGCGCCGACGTGGTCATGGTGCTGGCCCCCGACGAGCACCAGCGCGAACTGTACGCGAGGCAGATCGAGCCGAACATCAAGAAGGGCGCGGCGCTGGCCTTCGCCCACGGCTTCAACATCCATTTCCAGCAGATCGTGCCGCGCGATGACCTGGACGTGATCATGATCGCGCCCAAGGGGCCGGGGCACCTGGTGCGCTCGACCTACAAGGAGGGCGGCGGCGTGCCCTCGCTCATTGCCGTGTTCCAGGACAGGAGCGGCCAGGCCAGGCAGATCGCGCTGGCCTACGCCTCGGCCAACGGCGGCGGCCGCGCCGGAATCATCGAGACCAATTTCCGCGAGGAGACGGAGACTGATCTGTTCGGCGAGCAGACCGTGCTGTGCGGCGGCATCACGGCGCTGGTGCAGGCCGGGTTCGAGACGCTGGTCGAGGCCGGCTACGCGCCGGAGATGGCCTATTTCGAGTGCCTGCACGAGCTGAAGCTCATCGTCGATCTCATGTATCAGGGCGGCATCGCCGACATGCGCTATTCGATTTCCAACACCGCCGAGTACGGCGACTACACCCGCGGGCCGCGCATCGTGACCGAGAAGACCCGGCAGGAGATGAGGAAAATCCTGAAGGAGATCCAGACCGGCCAGTTCGCGCGCGAGTTCATCCTCGAGAATCAGGCGGGCGCCGCGGTGCTCAAGGCGCAGCGCCGGCTGTCCGCCGAACATCCAATCGAGAAGGTGGGCGCCAGGCTGCGCGCGATGATGCCGTGGCTGAAGACCAACAAATTGGTTGACAGATCCCGTAACTGAACGAAGCCACTGCGCCCAGGGCGCTGGCATTCGTTTCAAAAATCCGTTCGCCCTGAGGCCTGTCCCGAGGTATCAAGGGGTATCGAAGGGCGAACGCCCGTACAGTAAGATTTGGTTGTGCTTCGATACCTCAGCACGAACGGTTTTCGTATTCCGAGTCATTGAAATGGGTGATAAGCAGATCGATGCCAGCAAGGCAGCGGCGCCGCGGCGGCGGGGGATTTACCTGCTGCCGAATCTGTTCACCACGGCGGCGATGTTCTCCGGCTTTTACGCCATAGTTTCCGCCATTCACGAGCGCTTCGAGCCCGCGGCCATCGCGCTGTTCGTGGCCATGATCCTGGACGGCATGGACGGCCGCATCGCGCGGCTCACCAACACGCAGAGCGACTTCGGCGCGGAATACGACAGCCTCTCCGACATGGTGTCCTTCGGCCTGGCGCCGGCGCTCGTGGTGTATCTTTGGGCGCTGAGCGCCTTCGGCAAGGCCGGCTGGATGGCGGCGTTCCTCTACGCCACCATGGCGGCGCTGCGGCTGGCGCGCTTCAACACCCAGGTCGGCATCGCCGACAAGCGTTATTTTCAAGGGCTGCCCAGCCCCGCCGCCGCGGCGCTGGTGGCGGGCATCGTCTGGGTGGGCGACGACAACGCGCTGCGCGGCAGCGCCATCATGGTCCTTTCATCGTTTGTGCTGACCGTTGCCGCCGCCTTGCTGATGGTGAGCCGCTTCCGCTATCACAGCTTCAAGGAACTCGATCTGCGCGGGCGCGTGCCGTTTCTCAAGATACTGCTGGTGGTGGGGGTGTTCGTGTTTCTGTCGCTCAATCCGCCGCTCATGCTGCTCGGGGTTTTCCTGCTGTACGCCGCCTCCGGCCCGGCGCTGACCTTGCTGTCGCTGCGCACGCGCCGCGCCGCCCGTCGCGCGCAGATGATGGCGGAGCGCGCCGCCGCGTCCCGGAGCTCCGATACCGGGTCAGTATGAGGTTGTCATTTCGAGCGTAGCGAGAAATCCAGCCAGATTCCTCGTCGCTCTCGCTCCTCGGAATGACAAAGTTGTCAGCGCGCATGACAACCGGTATATTTGTCACCATGACGAAGTTTTTCAGCAATTCAGTCATCTCCGTCTCCCACGGCGGCGCGCTTCGCCGCCTGTGCGGTCTGCTGCTGCCCTTCTAGGGCAAACTCCTGATTCCCTGGCGAGGGTAAACGCGCAAAAATCCGGTTCCAACAATAGAGCAGCCGCGCCTGTGGGCGTGGCGGAGTGAGCAGCCATGAGCACGAAACAGAAGTTGTACATTTTTGACACGACCTTGCGTGACGGCGAGCAGAGCCCCGGCGCGTCCATGACCCGGGACGAGAAGGTGCGCATCGCCAGGGCGCTGGAGCGCATGAAGGTTGACATCATCGAGGCGGGCTTCCCCATCGCCAGCCCCGGCGACTTCGAGGCGGTCAGGGCCGTCGCCAGCGCCGTGCGCGACAGCACCGTCTGCGGGCTGGCGCGCGCGCTCGACCGCGACATCGATCGCGCCGCCGAGGCGTTGAAGTCCGCGCAGCGCGGCCGCATCCACACCTTCATCGCCACCTCGCCGATCCACATGGCGAAGAAGCTCAAGATGCAGCCGGAGCAGGTGCTGGAGCAGGCGGTGCACGCCGTCAAGCGCGCGCGCCAGTACACCGACGACGTCGAGTTCTCCGCCGAGGACGCGGTGCGCTCCGAGATCGATTTTCTCTGCCGCGTGTTCGAGGCCGCCATCAAGGCGGGTGCGCGCACCGTGAACGTGCCGGACACCGTCGGCTACAGCATCCCCTCGATGTGGTACGAGCGCGTGCACACGCTCATCGAGCGCGTGCCCAACGCCGACCAGGCGATCTGGTCCACGCACTGCCACAACGACCTCGGCATGGCGGTCGCCAATTCGCTGGCGGCGGTGCAGGCGGGCGCGCGGCAGGTCGAGTGCACGATCAACGGCCTGGGCGAGCGCGCCGGCAACGCCTCGCTCGAGGAAATCGTCATGGCGGTCAGGACGCGCCGCGACGTCTTCGATGTCGAAACCGGCATCGACACCACCCAGATTGTGCCGACCTCAAGGCTGGTGTCCAACATCACCGGCTACGTCGTGCAGCCGAACAAGGCCATCGTCGGCGCCAACGCCTTCGCGCACGAGTCCGGCATCCATCAGGACGGCGTGCTCAAACATCGCGAGACCTACGAGATCATGCGCGCCGAGGACGTCGGCTGGCACGCCAACCGCATGGTGCTGGGCAAGCACTCCGGCCGCAACGCCTTCCGCGCGCGCCTGTCCGAGCTTGGCATCGAGTTCAAGCGCGAGGAGGACTTGAACGAGGCCTTCATGCGCTTCAAGGAACTGGCCGACAAGAAGCACGACATCTACGACGAGGACTTGCAGGCGCTGGTGACGGAGGCCAGCCTTGCGGCCGCGCACGAGCGCGTCAAGCTCGTCTTTCTCAAGGTGCACTCGGAGACCGGCGAGACGCCGCGCGCCGAGATCACCCTGTCGGTGGACGGCGAGGAGCGCGACGGTCAGGCCGAGGGCAGCGGGCCGGTGGACGCGACCTTCCGCGCCATCGAGTCGATCATGAACAGCGGCTGCAACCTGCAACTGTTTTCGGTGAACGCCATCACCACCGGCACGGACGCGCAGGGCGAGGTGACCGTGCGGCTGGACAAGGGCGGGCGCATCGCCAACGGGCAGGGCGCCGACACCGACATCCTCGTGGCCTCGGCCAAGGCGTATATCAATGCGCTGAACAAGGTGAGCGTTACAGCCGGCCGTACGCATCCCCAGGTCGCCGACCACATTTAACTCATCACATCCCCTCTCCCCTTGCGGGAGAGGGGGGCAGGGGTGAGGGGGTGCTACGTTTTGTCGCGAGTGGCCAGCCGCCGCCGGCGGAGCTTGCGCTCCGATCTCATGACATGCGGGATGTAAACGGTGTCACCGGCCCGCCAGTAGAAGATGCGGCAGGGCGGCTCGATAATCTGGCGGTAACGCCAGCCCCTCAACTCCCGAGGTTTCGAGCCGCTGTCCGGATGGGCCGCAAGTTGGCTGACGTGTTTGAAGACGCGCCGCACCAAGAGACGTGCGGCACCGGGGTTGTCCAACGCGATGGAGTCCGCGATGGCATCAAGGTCGTTCAGGGCGGGTTCGGTCCAGACTATTTGAACCATCGCGACATGCGCTTCCTTGCCTGCGCGTGAGACACGACGCGCCCCTCTTCGACGGCGCGTTCGCCCCGGGCGATCCCTTCCAGCAACCTCATGCGACGCTGCATGGATTCGAAGGTTTCCAAGTCAACCAGGTAAGCCATCGGCAGGCCATGCTGCGTGACGAGCACGGGGTCACGGCTGCTTTCAATCTCGGAAAGTATCTCCGTGGCTTTCCGCTTGAGGGTGGTGACGAGCTCGGTGCGCATAAAGTGATACTATAGTGATACATTTTGAACCGCAAGACCGCGACCGAACACGGAAGGAGTAATCCGCCCCCCGGCGGACTGGAGTTGTGCGGGGACGGGGGTGACGGGATAATTGGCGCATGGCACTTGACGAACGGCAGCGGGCGTATCTGAAGGAGATGGGGATCGACGTCTGGGAGCGGCGCGGGCTGCCCACCGCCATTGCCCCCACGCCATCCGCCGCCATGGAGATTGCCGAAACACCCGCCACCGCGTTACTCCTGGAATCCGCGCCGCAACCCACGCCGATGACCACCCCAACGAATGACGCCGATCACGCCAGCCGTGTCGCAAGAATGGACTGGGACGAGCTGGCGAAGACCGTTTCCGTGTGCACGCGCTGCGGGCTGTCTAAAGGCCGCCTGCATACGGTTTTTGGCGTCGGCAGCCGGCAGGCGCAGTGGATGATCATCGGCGAGGCGCCGGGCGCGGAGGAGGACAAGCAGGGTGAGCCGTTCGTCGGCCGCGCCGGCCAGTTGCTGAACTCGATGCTGGAGGCCATCGGCTTGAAGCGCGAGGAAGTCTATATCTGCAATATCTTGAAGTGCCTGAGATATAACACGCCAGTCCAGCTTGCCGATGGTTCGTGGGAGAGGATCGGACGGTTGGTTCGGGCGAGATATGCAGGCGAAGTCATGTCCGTGGATCAAAATGGTCGATTAGTACCACGGCGGGTAACCGGCTGGTATGAATCCCCCTTGGGCAGTCGACGGGTTTACCGTTTGACCTACAGCAGCGCGAAAAATGCAGGCGCCAGCCGCGTGTGCACGCAACTGACCGGGGATCATGAGGTGTTGACCAGACGAGGGTTTGTGTCTGTTGAACAACTAAAGCCTGACGATCAGATAGCAACGGGTCATGGGCTCAGCCCACTGGCCTTCGATCTCGTCTGTGGAACGCTCCTTGGCGACGGAACGCTAAATGCCGATAGCTCCTATCTGGCATTTGGTCATTCCGATCGGCAGCGGGAATATGCCCTGTTTAAAGCCCGATTTTTGGAGGAACTGGAACCGAAGATTGATGAGCTTGCCGTAGCGGCCGTGGTGGGGGGTGAGAAGAAGTATCAAACAGTGATGGTGCGGACAATGGCACATCGGGCCCTGCGTCTGTTGCGCAGGGAGTTTTATCCATCCGGGAAACGCGTGCCCGCATGGATCGCGGAGCGTCTCAACGAACGGATGCTGGCGTTCTGGTTCATGGACGACGGTTACACACGCATACGTCCCACCCGCCAGCCGCTCGCCGAGATCGCCACTTGTGGTTTTCCGGAAGAAGACCTGTTTATTCTCCTCAAAGCGCTATCTCGTCTTGGTCTGCAAGCAAAAGCACTGCGGGGGCGGTTGTATTTTGATGTGGCAATGACCAAGGCCTTGTGTGAACGAATCGCACCTTATGTTCCGCCATCCATGCGGTACAAATTACATCCGGAAGTTGCCGAACAGATTCCCTTCGACCCTGATAAATTCCAGCATGAATCGGTAGAAGTGTTCTATGACAGTGTAGAGATTGAAGACATCACCCATGAACCTCGTACTGATACTACATTTTTTTGCATTGACGTTGATGAGACGCATAATTTTGTAACTGCCGGCGGGGTTGTGCACAACTGCCGCCCCCCGAACAACCGCGACCCGAAACCGGAGGAGGAGCGCGCCTGCCGCGATTACCTGGAGCGGCAGATCCGCCTGTTGCGGCCGAAGATCATTCTCGCGGTGGGGCGCATCGCCGCGCAGAATCTTATGAAGGTGGACACGCCCATCGGCAAGATGCGCGGCCGCAAATACGAATATCAGGACCTCGGCATCCCGGTCGTGATCACCTATCACCCGGCCTATCTGCTGCGCTCGCCGACGGAGAAGCGCAAGGCCTGGCAGGATTTGCTGTACGCGAAGAAGGTGTTTGCGGGTGAGGCATGAGCGCCGTCCGCGAGAGCGTGCCCGTCCAATTCCGGCCCATGTCGGAGGCCGATCTGCGCGAAATCCTGGAGATCGAGCGCCAGTCCTATGACTTCCCGTGGTCGGCGGGCATCTTCCGCGACTGCCTGCGCGTCGGTTATCCCTGCTGGATATTGGAGGGCAACTGGCGCATTGACGGTTATGGCGTCATGACCGTCGCCATCGGCGAGGCGCACCTGCTCAATCTCTGCGTGCGGCCTGAGGCGCGGCGCCTCGGTTACGGCCGCGCCATGCTGCATCAGTTGCTGAAGGTCGCCCTTCAACACCACGCCGAGACGGCGTTCTTGGAAGTGCGCCCGTCCAACGAGGTGGCCCGGGTGCTTTACGCCAGCGAGGGTTTCTGCGAGGTTGGCTATCGCCGCGCTTATTATCCCGCTCATCAGGGCCGCGAAGACGCCCTCATCCTCGCCAAGCCCCTGCAGATCGATCAGTAGCTAGTGCTGGTAGGTGCCGAGCAGGACGGCCTGTGCCAGGACGTGTCCCTCCATGGCCTGCTCGACGGCGATCTTCGCGGGCCGGCCGAGATCGGGCAGCACGGTGTCGAGCGCATAGAGCTTGTGGAAATAGCGGTGGCGGCCGATGGGCGGGCAGGGGCCGCCGTAGCCCGTGCGTTTCCAGTCATTGATGCCCTCTTTCGTGCCCGGCGGCAGTTCCGACGGATTGATGGCTTCCTTCAAGCCGGTCGCGGTCGGCGGGATGTTATAGAGCACCCAGTGCACCCAGGTCATCTTCGGCGCCGCGGGGTCCGGGGCGTCCGGATCATCGACGATCAGCACCAGGCTTTTCGCACCCGCCGGCACTTCCGACCAGTTCAACGCCGGCGAAATGTCCTTGCCGTCACAGGTGTAGAGCGGCGGGATCGCGCCGTTGTTCTTGAACGCAGGTGATTCGATTTTCATGTTCCCCCCCTCCTCTTCGTGCAATGTGACCACCGCCGCTGCCCCTGTCGCGGCAAGCAGCGCCAGCCCACCCAAGCCCGCCAGTGTGCGTTTGTGCATGTGTCAGTCTGCCCCGTCTTGAATGTCCGGTGGATGAATATAATTTTAGATCAAATCCCGGATATTGCCGGACTGGTTCCGTTACCGCGCGGGCCGCCATACAATGACAACGATGGACTTGCCCACTTTAGAGGCCTTCGTCGGCAACACCCCCCTCGTCCGGTTACAGCGCCTGCCGCAGCGCTGCGGAGTGGACGCCAGCAACGTCATCCTCGCCAAGCTGGAGGGCAACAACCCCGCGGGCTCGGTGAAGGACCGGCCGGCGCTGTCGATGATCAAGCGGGCGCAGGAGCGGGGCGTCATCAAGCCCGGCGACACGCTGATCGAGGCCACCAGCGGCAACACCGGCATCGCGCTGGCGATGGCGGCGGCGATCATGGGCTACCGCATGGTGCTGGTGATGCCGGAGCACCTGTCGCTGGAGCGGCGGCAGACCATGCGCGCCTTCGGCGCCGAGTTCGTGCTGACGCCGGAGAAGGGCGGCATGGAGCAGGCGCGCGACATCGCCGAGGCCATGCGCGCCGAGGGCAGGGGCATCATCCTCGATCAGTTCGCCAACCCGGACAATCCGCGCGCGCACTACGAGGGCACCGGCCCGGAGATCTGGCGCGACACGGACGGCAAAATCACGCATTTTGTCTCCTCCATGGGCACGACCGGCACCATCATGGGCGTGTCGCGCTTCCTCAAGGAGAAAAATCCCGCCATCCACATCATCGGCTGCCACCCGGCCGAGGGCTCGCAAATCCCCGGCATACGCAAATGGGCGCCGGCCTATCTGCCGAAGATCTTCGACCGCTCGCGCGTCGATCGCATCGAGGAGATCACGCAGGCCGAGGCGGAGGACATGACCCGCCGGCTGGCGCGCGAGGAGGGCATCTTCGCCGGCATCTCCTCCGGCGGCGCGACCTCGGTGGCGCTGCGCATCGCGCGCGAGGTCAGAAACGCGGTCATCGTGACCGTCATCTGCGATCGCGGTGATCGGTATCTCTCCACCGGCGTCTTCCCTGCTTAGCAGCTTGTTGAAAAATTCCAAAGAGCATCCCCTCTCCCCCCGCGGCGGAGGACCGGGGAGAGGGGGCCAAGAGTGTGGCCCGACAATGATGGATGCCTGCCTGTCGAAGGGATCCCCATCACCCTCCCCCTCGCCTCCCCCCACAAAGGGGGAGGGATTCACCCGGCAACTGGCCAGATTGCGTTCCGCCCGTCCGCCTTCATTGCTGTTGCTGGCCGTGATCGCGTCGGTATCCGTATCACCCCGCCTATGCGCCATGTCACCGATCGCCAGCCACGTGGAATTTGAAAAAATCGAGGCTGCCGGCATCAGTGGTGAGGGCGTGATCCTGGACTGGAAGTCGGAAGATGAAGATCATTTGACCTTGCGCGCCGTGGCGCGCGCGGTGAGTCTGTCGCCCGAGGTGAAGCTTGGGCGGGTCGAACTGACATGTTCCCTGCTGGAATGGGACGCTGCAAACATCCGCTGTGACCGCGGGATCGTTGAAATTGGCAGCAAGCCCGCCGCACAAACAAGGTTCGCTGTGCATTTTGTTTATGATCTGGAACGTCACCAGCTCGATCTGAATGTTAATCAGGCGGAGTTCGCCAAGGGGAGGGTGGGCCTGACGTTGAAATACTCACCCCTGAGCTGGCGGGTGGATGGACGCGGCGAACGGCTGGCCGTTTCGGAACTGCGCAGGTGGCTGCAAAGCGCCGGCGTGTGGCCGCACGGGTACGCCGATGAGGCGGGAACGGTCACTTTCCGAATGACGGCCGCGGGAGACGCCGGGTCGTTCACCCATGCCGATATCGATCTCAATGCCTCGGACTTTTCCATCACCGGCCGGCATCTCGCCGATCACGCCACGTTCCATGTCACCGCCTCCGCCGAGCAGCCGGCGCCGGGTGACATCAGGCTGCGGGGGGGCGCCGAACTGACGGCCGGCGCCGTCTATGTCGAATCGGGCCTGACGCTGCAGGATTATCATCCCGGCGTTACGCTGGAGGCGGCGGACAAGCCGATCACCGCCGGCTGGGACATGGACTACGCGACGGCGAAAAAGACCTTGCGCGTGCAACGGTTCGATCTCAATCAACCCGGCGTGCTCAAGCTCACGGCGAGCGGCGATTTGACGCCGGCCGCACCCGCGGCCGTGCGGCGGCTCACGCTCAGGCTGGACGATGTCGACGTGGGCGCGGCCTACGAGCGGCACGTGAAGCCGATGTGCAGCCATATCGCCAGCCTCTGCGGCCTGGAAGCCGAGGGCCGCTTGAGCGGCGGACTGACATGGGGGGAGGACGGCGTCCATGATTTGCACGCGCAATTCCACCACATCTACCTGGACGACGCGCGCCGCCGCTTCCGCCTGTCGGACCTGGACGGCGACCTGTGGCTTGCCGGCGGCGCGACCCCCATGACCTCGACGCTGCGATGGAGCAGCGCGTCGCTCTACCGGCTCAATTTCGGCGGTGGGCGCGTGGCCATGAGTTCGAAGGAGCGGCAGCTTGCCATCACGGAATGGAGCGACGTCAGTGTTCTGGGCGGCACGCTCAAGCTGGATCAATTCGAAATCGCGCGGCTCGGCCATCCCGACTTCAGCTTCAAGACCCGCGGCCGGCTCTCGCCCGTCTCGATGCAGGACTTCTGCCAGGCCATGGGCTGGCCGATCTTCCCGGGCCGGCTCTCCGGCGTGCTGCCGGAGATGATGTACACACACGGCGACCTGTCCGTGCACGGCGATCTGGTGATGAACCTCTTCGGCGGCACCGTGGTGGTGCATGATCTGCGCGTCACCAGCCTGTTCGGGGACACGCCGGTGCTGACCACGGACGTGGCGGTCGCCAACATCGATCTGGAGCAACTGACCGGCGCATTTTCCTTTGGTAAGATTGAAGGCAGACTGGAGGGCGGTTTCAAGGATCTGCGGCTCGAAAACTGGTCGCCGGTGTATTTCGAGGCGCGTTTCCAGACTCCGCGGGACGATCACTCGCGTCACCGCATCAGCCAGCGGGCCGTCGACAACCTGAGCGCGATCGGCAGCGGCGGGGTCGCGAGTTCGCTGTCGCGCGGGTTTCTGCAGGTGTTCCAGGATTACTCGTACGATCAGCTGGGGATCGCCTGCCGGTTGTATCATGGTGTCTGCGAGATGGACGGCGTGGCGCCGGCGCCGGATGGCTTTTACATCGTGACGCGCGGCGGGTTGATGCCGCCGTGGATCGATGTCAAGGGCACCGGCCACGCCATTCCCTGGAGCGATCTGGTTTATGGACTCAAACGCATCGCCAGCGGCGACATGCAGGTGCAATGAACGGAATGGAGCACGGGGTTCAGACGGGGTTCAGGCAACCCGCCGCAACCCCGGCAGTCCAACCGGGAGTCCGGGGTTCTGGAAAAGGAGTGCAAACATGCGCAAGATGAAACGGGTGTTGTGGCCGTTGTGGCTGTCGGCGCTGGCCGCCTGTGTCACGGTCAACGTGTATTTTCCCGCCGCGGCGGTGGAACAGGCGGCGGATCGCATCGTCAAGGAAGTGTACGGCGCCAGGGCCGAACAGCAGAAGCAGCAGGAGGAAAAGAAACAACCGCCGGCGGGCGACAAGCAATCGGACGCGGCGCCGGCGACGCCCTCCGCTCCATCCCTCGCCGTCCTTCTGGACTGGATGATCGTTCCTGCGCAGGCGCAGGCGCCGGATATTGACGTCTCCTCGCCCGCCATCAACAAGCTGAAGGGCGCCATGCAGGCGCGTCATCAGCAGCTGGTGCCGTACTACAACAGCGGCGCGGTCGGCATGACCAGCAACGGTTTGCTCGCGCTGCGCGATCCCAAGGCGGTGTCGCTCAAGGAGCGTGGCGTGGTGAGCCAGCTGGTGGCCGCGGAAAACGAGGATCGCAACGCCCTGTACGCGGAAATCTCGCGCGCCAACGGCCATCCGGAATGGGAGCGCGAGGTGCGCACCATCTTCGACCGGCGCTGGGTGGCCAATGCCCCGGGCGGCTGGTGGTTCCAGAACGCGAACGGCGACTGGGTGCAAAAGTGACATTAGATGGCCCTGAATAAGTCCATCCCCGGATCAAGTCCGGGGCAGGCCCTGGACTTTTCAGAGCACGGCCGTCGAAAAGCGTGGTTTTCGCCGGCCTTCATTTTCAATGGCCCATGGCCATTGAAAATGGCAGTACATCCCTGTACTGCGAAACCATTCTCTAGTTACTGTGCTGAACGTATCGAATAGAATCGCCGCCGTGAACGTGCTGGTCTTCGACATCGAAACCGTGCCGGACGTGGAGTCGGCGCGGCGCATGCGCAACCTGGAGGGCTTGAGCGACGAGGCAATCGCGCATCTCCTCTTTGCGCAACGCCGGCAGGAGTCCGAGGGCCGCTCCGACTTTCTCAAATACCCGCAGCACCGCGTCGTCGCCATCGCCGCGGCGCTGCGGCGCGACGACAGGCTCAATGTCTGGTCGCTGGGGGACGCCGGCGACTCCGAGGCCGACATCATCCGGCGCTTCTTCGAGGGCATTGAGCGCTATACGCCGACGCTGGTGTCCTGGAACGGTGGCGGTTTCGACCTGCCGGTGCTGCACTACCGCGCGCTGCTGCACGGCATCGCCGCGCCGCGCTACTGGGAGACGGGCGACGACGATCCCGCCTTCCGTTACAACAATTATCTGGGCCGCTTTCACTGGCGCCACACCGATCTGATGGACGTGCTGTCCGGCTATCAACCGCGCGGCACCGCCGCGCTCGACGAGGTCGCGGGCCTGCTGGGTCTTCCCGGCAAGCTGGGCATGGACGGCGGCCGGGTGTGGGAGGCCTATCGACAAGGCAGGCTTGCGGAGATCCGCCAGTACTGCGAGACCGATGTGCTCAACACCTATCTTATTTTCCTGCGCTTCGAACTGATGCGCGGCCGGCTCACCGGCACGGCCCATGCCGCGGAGTGCCGGCGGCTGCGCGACTATCTGCGCGGTGAGAACAAGCCGCACTTCACAAAATTCCTCGACGCCTGGCCGGCGGCGTGATCCGGGCGTGGGCACCGCGCCGATCATCACGGCTGAAATCGAATCGCTGTCCCACGAGGGGCGCGGCGTCGCCCGCGTCGGCGGCAAGACGGTGTTCGTCGACAACGCCCTGCCAGGCGAACAGGTGACCCTGCGCCATCTCCGCCGCCGCAAACGCCATGACGAGGCCGTGGCGGTGGAAATCATCCGGCCCTCCCCGGATCGGGTTGTGCCGCGCTGCCCCTACCACGGCGTGTGCGGCGGTTGCAGGCTCCAGCATCTGCAATCCGGGGCGCAGGTCGCGCACAAGCAGCGGGTGTTGCTGGAACACCTGAGGCACATCGGCGGGCTGCGACCCGCGCACGTGCTGCCGCCGGTGACCGCCGCGATATGGAATTACCGGCGCCGCGCGCGGCTGAGCGTGCGGCACGTGCGCAAAAAAGGCGGCGTGCTGATCGGCTTCCGCGAGAAATCGGGTCATCTCATCGCCGACATCAAGAGCTGCGAGGTGCTGGATTCAAGAGTGAGTGTGCTGTTGCCCGCGCTGCGCGAATTGGTGAATACACTGTCGATACGCGCGGACGTGCCGCAGATTGAAGTCGCCGCCGACGGCCGGAATGTGGCGCTGGTCATCCGGCATCTCGCCGCCTGTGGTGAAAATGATGTCCGGGTATTGCGCGATTTCGCCTCCGCGCATGGCGTCGCGTTCTATCTGCAATCCGTCGGCCCGGAATCATTGCAGCCGCTGGATCAACCCGTGGCGCTGAAATATCGCCTGCCCGCGAACGATATCGAGATCGAATTCCAACCGCTCGACTTCATTCAGACGCATGCCGGCGTCAACGAGGCCGCCGTCGATCTCGTGATCGAGCTGCTGGAACCGCGGGCGGAGGATGAAATGCTGGAATTGTTCTGCGGGCTGGGCAATTTCACCCTGCCGCTGGCGCGGCGCGTGCGCCGCATCACCGGCGTGGAAGGGGAGGCCGGTCTGGTGGAACGGGCGCGCGCGAACGCCGCACGCAATCGCATCTCGAACGCCGAATTCATAAAAGCCGATTTGACGAAAGTCCCGCCGGCGGCCGGTAATTACACCAAAGTGTTGTTGGATCCGCCGCGTACAGGCGCGCAGGAAACCATCCGGCGGTTGAATTTACAGGCCGTGCAGCGCGTGGTCTACGTGTCCTGCAATCCCGCGACGCTGGCGCGCGACGCCGCGCTGCTGGTCAATGAACATGGCCTGCGTCTGCAAAGCGCGGGGGTCATGGACATGTTTCCGCACACCGCCCACGTCGAATCCATCGCCCTTTTCCTCCGCCGAGACGCGGCTGCCCGCGAAGGCGGATATGATCAATGGGGTGATGGAGCAATCTGCCGCGTCGGAACGTAGGAGAGGGTTCGAGCCGGCCCGCTGCCGCCGGGTTGTTGATGCTGGTTCCAGAGTTCGATGCCTTTCAAGCCCACGTCGTAATCGTTGCCGGCGTTCCACAGCAGAAAGTCCGAAACGCCGATGTCATGGCTGGCCAGGATCTGCGTGGTCACGTAATCGGGCCGGTAGCGATCCTTCACCTTGTAATGGAACGCCTGCAGCCAGGGGCGGATGTGCGCACCGCCCCCGGCCACCAGACGCGAGGTTTTGATCACGCCCTGATAAACGAAAAAGTACGGCTCCCAGGCGGGATAGTTGTGGCCCTCGAACGGCGGGTAAAAATGCGACGGGTAGAGCATGGGACTGATGACGTCGACGTAGTGGCTGAGCGTCGTCAGCCGCTGGCCGGTGACGTCGATGTCGCGCTGCTTGCTCCAGGCCATGACGCCGTAGACGTCTATGGAGACCAGCACGCCCCTGGGATGCAGCAGTTCCTCGGCGCGCCTCAGGAAACCGGCGAGGATTTCGTACTTGGGCGTCGATTGCACGTCGAAGGAATAATCGATGTCGGCCAGATCGCCCTCGGCGGGGAAGCGGATGTAATCGAATTGGATTTCATCGATGCCCATGTCGGCGACTTCCTCCGCCAGCGCGAGGTTGTAGTCCTGCACCTCGGTGTTGGCGGGGTCCGCCCACACCTGCCTGCCGTGCTGCCTCCACGGCGCGCCGGATTTCGACTTCAGCGCCAAGCGCGGCTCGTTTTCCGCGAGCTGGCGATCGTAGAACACCACCTGCCTTACGACGACATGGATGCCCTGCGCGTGCAGCAGGTTGATGAGCTTGGGCAGATCGCGGATGGGGCCGTGCTCGCTGGCGTTGATCTTCCGCGCCAGCGGCACCCGCGACTTGTAGGCCACCACGCCGTTCATGTCCTTGATATCGATGACCACGGTGTTGATGCCGGCGGGTTTCATCTGCCTGACCAGGGTCAGGACCCGTCGCGTCGCCGCCGAGGTCATGGTGATGTAGATGCCGCGGGCGGCGAAATTCCTGCTCTGCGGCACCGTCTGCGCCATCAACGGAATCGTGCGCGGGCCGGGGATGACGATCTCCTTCCCCGGCGCCAGCCAGGAGCCGGAGAGATTATTCCGTTCACGAATGGCCGCCGTCAGCTCATCCGGCGTGTAATAATCCGTGAAATAAAGGTACTTCTGGGAGAGCCAGCCGAGCGACTGGCCGCGCTGGACGGTGTGTTTGATCCGCCCATCGTGGTATTCACCGCCCGGCGGCAGATTCCCGCGCAACTGATCCTCCAGGCCGGCGGCCGGCGCGCCCGCGGCGGTCGCGGAATCCGCGGGGGCCGCCGCCGCAGCCGAAGCCGTTTCGGCCGGCGCGGCGACCGGTTCCTCCGCCGGCACGGTGGCGACCATCAGCCAGGAAATGGCGGCGATGGAAGTTATCCGGAGGGGCGTGCGGGAGCGATTCATTGTTGTGTTAGTGTAATTGCCGATGACGGCCGGAGTCCATAATCAGTTGACGATGACGGGGAGGCGGATCCTTTTCTGGGCGCTGATGTGCACGGCGCCGTCAGTTTGCGCACGCGCCCTGCCCGAGGTGGCGCCCGACGCGGCGGGCATGGACGCCGCGACCCTCGCCAGGATCGCGCCGCTGGTCGATGAGGGCATCCAGCGCGGCGATTTTCCCGGTGCCGTCATTTTGATCGGCCGCGGCCACCAGGTTGTTTATTTTCAGGCGTTCGGCCGGCGCGCGATCAGGCCGAGGCCGGCGCCGATGACGCGCGACACGATCTTCGATCTCGCCTCGCTGACCAAGGTGGTGGCCACGGCGCCCGCGATCATGCAACTGGTGGAGGACGGCCGCCTGAGCCTCGAGGACAAATTGTCGAAATGGGTGCCGCAATGTGATCGGCCCGACAAGCGCGCCATCACGCTGCGCAATCTGCTGGCGCACGACTCCGGCCTGCGCTCGGGATTCGAGGAAGCCACGCTGAAGCAGATCCACGGTTACGCGGACGGCATAAGACTGGCGTGCGAACAGAAGAGCTTCGGCCCGCCCGGCGGGCAATTCCGCTACAGTGATCTCAACTACATCCTGCTGGGCGAGGTGGTGCGCGCCGCGAGCGGGGAAACGCTGGACGCTTATGCCGGGGAACATCTGTATCGACCGCTGGACATGACCGACACCCTGTTTCATCCGCCGGCGGCATTGAAGGATCGCATTGCCGCCGGCGATATGGTGGCGGGGGAGGTGGAGGACGGCGCCGCCTTCCGCATGGGCGGCGTCGCCGGCCACGCCGGCGTGTACAGCACCGCCGCTGATCTGGCGCTCTATTGCGCCATGCTGCTGTCGGGCGGCGCCGATGATCGCGGCGTGCGCGTGCTGAGCCCGTTGACGGTCGCCCGCATGACCACGCCGGCGACGGATCACGCCGGCGGCGTGCGGGGCCTCGGCTTCGACATCGACACCGCTTATTCCGGCGCGCGCGGCGATTTGTTCCCCTACGGCTCCTACGGCCACACCGGCTACAGCGGCACCTCGATCTGGCTCGATCCCGGCAGCGGCGTGTTCGTGATTATCCTTACCAACCGCCTGCATCCCGACGGCCGCGGCGACGTCCGCGATCTGCGCACGCGCGTGGCCACGATTGCCGCCGCCGCCGTCCGCGAGAGTCGCGGCGGGGCGGCGCGAAGCACGGCCCCCATGCCGGTGCGGGTGGGGATCGACGTGCTCCGCGATCGTGGATTCGAGCCGTTGCGCGGCCGGCGGATTGGATTGCTCACGCAGCGTAATGAGGTGGCCGGCGACGGTCGCGCCACGATTGACGTCCTGCGCGCCGCGCCCGATGTCAAAGTTGCCGCCTTGTTCACGCCGGAGCATGGACTGGACGCCGATGCCAATGGCCGCGTCGATTCCACGAGGGACGCGGAGACCGGCCTGCCGGTGTATTCGCTGTACGGCGCCGACAGGAAGCCGACGGCGGACATGTTGCGCGGCCTCGACGCCGTGGTCGTCGATTTGCAGGACGCGGGCGCCCAGATCTACACCTACATGACGACCATGGGATACATGCTGGAAGCCGCCGCCGCCCGGCATATCCCCGTGTTCGTACTGGATCGCCCGAATCCCATCGACGGCGTGGACGTCGAGGGACCGCGGCCGGACGCGGATCAACCCGCCTTCACGCATTATTTCCCCATGACCGTGCGGCACGGCCTGACCATGGGCGAGCTGGCCGCGCTCTTCAACGCCGAGAAAAAGATCGGCGCGGAGTTGACGGTGATCCCCATGCAGGACTGGCGCCGCGCGGAGTGGTTCGACGAGACCGGCCTGCCGTGGCGGAATCCGTCGCCCAATCTGCGCTCGTTGACGCAGGCGCTGCTGTACGCGGGCATCGGCGCCATCGAGGACACCGCCATCTCGGTGGGACGCGGCACCGACGCGCCGTTCGAGCAGATCGGGGCGCCGTGGATCGACGGCGCGCGTCTGGCGCAGGCCCTGAACGCGAGGGCGCTGCCCGGCGTGCGGTTCTATCCCGTGCAATTCACGCCCGCGGCGGCGCCTTATGCCGGACAAAACTGCCAGGGCGTGCATCTGCTGATCACTGATCGCAATCGCTTCCATCCGGTGCGCACGGCGCTGGAGATTGTCGTGGCGCTGCACCAACTGTTCGGCGGCAATTATCAATTGGAAAAATCACCCGCCCTGCTCGGTTCGAAGCAAATTCTGGAGAAGGTGCTCTCCGGCGACGGCGCCGCGGACATCGCCGCCGGCTGGGAGGCGGACGAACGTGCATGGCTGCAATTGCGCCGCAAATATCTGCTCTACCCTTGAATCTCTTCGTACGCACGGCGTTGTTGGCGGCGCTGTTTGCGCTTCCGGCTTCCGGCCCGCGGGCGCAGGAGGCGATACGCATGGGCCTGGGCACCGCGCCGGTGACCCTGCATCCGCTCTACGCGACCGACGCGGTGTCCGAGCGCATCAACCGGCTGTTGTACGAACGACTGGTCGATTTCGACGATCACTACCGTCCGGTGCCGTCGCTGGCGGACTGGGAGGAGATCGATCCCATGCATTACCGCTTCACCCTGAGGGGCGCGCACCGTTTCCATGACGGCGCGCCGCTGACCGCCGGGGATGTCCGGGCCACCTATGCCTGGGTGCTGGATGCGGCGCACGCCTCGCCGCGCCGCCAGAGCGTGGGCATGATTTCGGAAATGCGGGTGCTGAATGATCGGCAGATCGATTTCATCCTGAGTCACCCCGATCCGCTGTTTCCCGGCCGCCTGACGCTGGGCATAGTCCCCGCCCATATCCTGTCCGTGGACGCCGGCGGACTGCGCCGCCGGCCGCTGGGCAGCGGGCCGTTGCGCTTCACGGCCTGGCCGGATGAGACGCATCTGATTCTGGAGCGCGACAGTGACCACGCCCGCGTGGAGTTTCTCACCGTGCCCGACCCCGTGGTGCGGGCGCTGAAGCTCGCGCGCGGGGAACTCGATCTGCTGCAAGGCGATCTGATGCCGGAGTTGTATCGGTGGCTCCAGCGGCGGCCGCGCATCCGCCTGCAAAGACATGCCGGCGACACGATCGCCTATCTCGGTTTCAACATGACCGATCCCGTCCTGCGCGATCCGCGCGTGCGCTCGGCCATCGCGCTTGCCATAGATCGCGCGTCCATCGTCCGTGAGGTGCTGGACGGCAACGCCCGGCCGGCCGCCGGCGTGCTGCCGCCGGATCACTGGGCGGGCGCGGGCGACGCCGCGGGCTGGCGTTATGATCCGGCGGCGGCGCGGGCGGCGCTGTCGGCGGCGGGTTACGGCCCGGCGCGGCCGCTGCGGCTCGTCTACAAGACCTCGAGCGACCCCCTGCGCGTGCGGCTGGCCTCGATCATCCAGCAGCAGTTGCATGACGTCGGCATCGACGTTGAACTGCGCAGCAACGACTGGGGCACCTTCTACGACGACATCAAGTCCGGCCGCTTCCAGATGTACGGCCTGTCGTGGGTGGGGCTGAAACTGCCGGACATCTACCGCTACGCCTTTCATTCGGGATCGGTGCCGCCCGCCGGCGCCAACCGCGGCCGCTACCACAACGACCGGATCGACGCGCTCATCGAGCGGGCGGATCGGATGGACTCGGTGGATCAGCAGCAGGCGATTTATCATGACATCGCCGGCATCCTGTTGCGGGATCTGCCCGTCGTGCCGTTGTGGTACGAGGACGTGGTGGCGGTGATGGGCGATGACGTGACGGGATATGCCTTGTCATCCGACGGCAACTATGATGGACTGATTGCAATCCGGCGCGCCGGACGGAAGGACAAATGAGCGCATCCCACATTGAGATTGATCTCTCCCGCCAGCAGTTGCGGCTGTTGAACGGCGACGCGGTGCTCATGGTCTGCGCCGTTTCGACCGCCAGGAACGGGGCGGGGGAGCGGCTGAACAGCGAATGCACGCCGCGCGGCTGGCACCGCATCGCCGCCAAGATCGGCGAAGGCCGCCCCGTCAACACCGTGTTCGTGAACCGAGAGCCCACCGGCGAGATATACACCCCGGCGCTGCGCGCGCGGTCGCCGGGACGGGACTGGATCCTGACCCGCATCCTCTGGCTTCAGGGCCTGGAGGAGGGCCGCAACCTGGGCGGCGAGGTGGACACGCTGGCGCGCTGCATCTATCTGCACGGCGCGCCGGACGAGGTGCCCATGGGCGTGCCGGGGTCGCGCGGCTGCGTGCGCATGCGCAACGCCGATCTGCTGGCCCTGTACGATCGGATCGAGGTCGGCACGCGCGTTTTGATTTGCTAAGCGGCATGTGATGGCGACAGGTTGCTTAAAAACGTCACGAGAAAATCCGGCTGCCAGGCGCCGCGAGGCGGCTGCGACGCGGTGCGCGCAGCGGGAGGTGCGGGAGCAGCCGCAAGCAACCCGTATTCGGTTAAACGCAGCCGCGCGTCCCTACCCGAAATAGCCGCTTCGCAGCCACGAGTCCGGGGCGCAGGGCGAGACAGTACAAATAGTACGGCGAGTCCTTGAGTGAGCAGACACCGTTTCGTCGGGAACGAAACGGCGCTTCAGCCCCAACGGGGTTCGTCTCATGGATGAGACGAACAACACACAGACGGGCTCCGGAGTAGTTTTTAAGCAATCTGTCAGCGGTTGCGGGCCACTTCGCGCATGAGCCCCGCCGCAAAGCGCTTGATCTGCACGTCGTAGAGCGCCAGCTCTCCGCCGATCTTGATGGCGGCCAGCGCCAGCCGGCCGATGAGCAGCAGCAGCAGCAGCACGACCGGCCAGGCGATGAAATAGGAAAACCGGAAGTTCTCCTCGTTCCTGGCGGCGGGAGCGGCCGCCGGAGCGGCGGGCCTGACGTCGGTTGATGCGCCGCCCGCGTCTCCCGTTGCGCCGGCGGTATCCTCGGCGCCGGTGCCGTGTTTCGGGGTCAGCAGTTTGTCGACGTGGGAGGCGTTTTCGATGGCCTGCGCGAAACGCTCCACCGTCGGCCGCGCCGGATCGTGGTAGAGCGCCCAGACCTCCTGAAGCAGATTCACCATCGTCCAGGCGCCGATGCCAAGCAGCGCGAGGCCGGTCAGCCTGACCGCGGCATTGAGCAGGCCGCTGGCAAACGTGGTGATCGTCAGGCCGGGTTCATGATCCACGGAATTCCCCTGGTGTTCGCGCGCGTTTTTTCCTGAAGAATCCCCCCGCAGGCGGAAATTCTTGTGGCACAGGGAAGTGCCGCCGTTTTCAATGGCAACTTGCCATTGAAAATCGGAGGCTGGCAAAAACGCGCTTTTTGCCGGCCCAGCCCCGAGCAGTCCAGGAGGGACTTATTCAGAGCCTGCCCAAAATAACTGTATCATAATTTGATGCCGCGATTGACCCGGTTGTTCCGCCCTCCAGAGGGCGCGTGAGCCATGTGGCGCTTCCTCTGCCGGCGATTGTTCCACGCCGCCGCCGTCACCAGCGGCGTGGTGAGCCTGGTGTTTCTGTTGATCCATCTGGTGCCCGGCGATCCGGTGGAGGTGATGCTGGGCGAATCCGCCGTCGCCGCCGAGCGCGCGGCGTTGCGCCATGCACTGGGACTGGACCAGCCGCTGTTGGCGCAGTGGCTGCACTATGTGGCCGGGCTGCTGCGGTTCGACATGGGCACCTCGTTGTATACGCACCGTGCGATCGCCGGGATGCTTCGTGAACGGTTGCCGGCGACGGCGCTGCTGGCGGCGGTCGCCGTGATCGTGGCGCTCGTCATCAGTCTGCCCCTGGGCGCAATCTCCGCGTGGCGCACGGGGCGCTGGCCCGACCACTGCGTCGCGGGGTACGCCGCGCTGGCCGTGGCGGTGCCGTCGTTCTGGCTGGGGCCGATGCTGGTGTGGCTGTTCGCCCTGCAACTGGGCTGGCTGCCGGTCAGCGGCCGCGAGGGCGCCGCCTCGCTGGTGCTGCCGGCGCTGACGCTGGGCGTGGGTTTGAGCGCCCCGCTCGCACGCATTTTGCGCGGCAGCCTGCTGGAGGTGGCTCACGAGGATTTCCTGCGCGCCGCCCGCGCCCGCGGCCTGCCGTCCAGTGTGATTTTTCTGCGCTACGCGCTGCGCAACGCGGCGCTGCCGGTATTGACCGTGCTCGGCCTGCAACTGGGCGCGCTCCTGGGCGGCGCGGTGATTACCGAGACAATCTTTCAATGGCCGGGCGTCGGGCTGCTCACGGTGGAGGCCATCCTGCGGCGCGACTATCCCGTGTTGCAGGGCTGCGTGCTGCTCATCGCCCTCGTCTACGTGGGGGTCAACATGCTGGTCGATCTGATCTGCGGCCTGCTCGACGTGCGCGTGCGCACCCGGATGTCCGCATGAAGCGCGAAACCGCGGCCTGCGGCGTGCTGATCCTCTGGGCCGGCCTCGCCCTGGCCGCCGGCTGGCTGCCGCTCGAACCCAATCACATCCATCTCGACAGGATATTGTCGACGCCCGCAGCGGGGGCATGGCTGGGCTATGACGATCTCGGTCGGCGCGTGGCGGATCGCCTGCTGCTCGGCCTGCGGGCCTCGTTCATGGTGGCGGCCATCGTGGTGCCGGTGTGCGCCGTGTCGGGGGCGATGATCGGCGTGACGGCGGCGTGGTGGGGCGGGCTGTGGGATCGGTTCTGCGCGGGCTTGATCGACCTGACGCTGGCCTTCCCCGGACTGCTGCTGGCGCTGGCGCTGGCCGCGGCGCTGGGACCTTCGCTCGCCAACGTCGCGGCGGCCCTGATGCTGACCGGCTGGACGGGTTATGCGCGGCTGGCGCGCGCGCAAACGCTGGCGTTGCGTGAACGCGAGCACGTGCAGGCGGCGCGGGTGCTGGGCACGGCGCCGCCCGCGGTCTGGCGGCGGCACGTGCTGCCGCTCATCGCCGCGCCGCTCATCATCGAGGCGACGCTGGGCGTGGGCGGCGTGATCGTGGCGGAGGCGGGGCTGTCGTTTCTGGGCCTGGGCGCGCGGCCGCCGGCGCCGTCGCTGGGCGGCATGATCCGCGACGGCACCTACTACATGCTGGTGGCGCCGCATCTGCTCGTCGCGCCCGGCGCGGCGCTGTTCCTCATCGTCGCGGCGGTGAACGAGATCGGCGAGTCCCTGCGCCGCCGGCTTTACGCGCGATGACGCTGGGGCCGCTTATGATCGATCTCGCCGGCACGGCGCTCACGGCCGAGGAGCGTGCCTGGCTTGCGCATCCGCTGATCGGCGGCGTGATCCTGTTCACGCGCAATTACGACAATCCGGCGCAGCTGCAGGGTCTGATCACCGCGATCCACGCCGCGCGCCAGCCGCCGCTGCTGATCGCCGTCGATCACGAGGGCGGCCGCGTGCAGCGCTTCCGCGAGGGGTTCACCCGCCTGCCGGCCTGCGCCGTCCTGGGGCAGCGCCATGACGCGGATCCGGCCGCCGCGCTGCGCGAGGCCGCCGCCTGCGGCTGGATGATGGCGGCGGAGCTGCGCGCGGCCGGCGTCGATTTCAGCTTCGCGCCGGTGCTGGATCTGAACCGCGGCGTAAGCCGCGTCATCGGCGATCGCGCCTTCCACGCCGATCCGAACGTCGTGGGTGCGCTGGGCTACGCCTTCGTGAAGGGCATGCGCGAGGCCGGCATGGCGGCGGTCGGCAAGCACTTTCCCGGCCACGGCTCGGTGGCGGAGGATTCGCATGACGCGATTCCCGTCGACGGGCGCGAGTTCGATCGCATCACCCACGGCGACCTGCGCCCCTTCCAGCACCTGATCCAGAATCACATCGAGGCGCTCATGCCGGCGCACGTGATTTATCCCCGCGTCGATGACCAGCCGGCGGGATTCTCGGCGGTGTGGCTGCAAAAAATCCTGCGGCGACAGCTGGAGTTCGACGGCGTAATCTTCAGCGATGATCTCAACATGGCGGGCGCGGCGCTGGCCGGCGACATCGTGCAGCGCGCGCACGCCGCGCTCGCGGCGGGCTGCGACATGGCGCTGGTGTGCAACAATCCGGAGGCCGTGCGCCGGCTGCTGGCGGAGTTCAGGTACGACATGCCGCCGCTGTCGCGCGCCCGCCTGATGCGCATGCACGGCCGGGCCGCCCTGTCGTGGGCCGCGTTGCGGGAGTCCGAGCGCTGGCGGCATGCGGGGCATCTCCTGGCGGGGCTGATGCCCGCGCAACTGGATTTCGATGAAAACACTGTTTGAAAAAATCCGTCGGAATGGACGGCTGTCGGCCGCCGTCCTGCTGCTCCTGATCAACGCAACGGCGCGGGCGGAGGCCGGCCTGCAATGCCCGCCGCAGCCGCCGGACGCCCCCGTTTCCACCGCCGCGGTCGCCCACCCCAAGGGCCTGCTGTGGGAAATCGAACGCGCCGACGCCAGGCCCAGTTACATCTACGGCACCATCCACATCAGCGATGAAGACGTGCTCAGGCTGGCGCCGCCGGTGGAGCAGGCGCTGGATCACGCCGACAGCTTCATCATGGAGGCGCTGTTCGACGAGCGCGCCGCGGCGAACTTCACCCGCCTCATGTACACCGACGACGACACGCGTCTGGAGAAACAGGCGGCGCCGGCCCTCCTCCGGCGCGCCACCACGCTGCTGGAGCATTACGGCATCATTGAACCGGCCGCGCGCCGCATGAAGCCCTGGGCCGCCTTCATCACCCTGAGCCAGCCGCCCAACGAGCAGGGCGTGCCGCTGGATCTGGCGCTGATGACGCGCGCGAGCAGCCACGGCGCGCGGGTGTACGGGCTGGAGAGCATCCAGGAACAGGCCGACGTGTTCGGCGCCATGCCGCTGTCCGATCAACTCGCGTTGTTGCGCGACACGGTGTGCGGCTACGACGAGGTGCAGCGGGAACTTGACCGCCTGAAGTCGTTCTATCTGGCGCGCGACCTGGCGGGCCTCAAGGCGCTGGAGATCAATTTCGAGCAGGACAACGACAAGTTATCCAAAAAAGTCGCGCGCCGGCTGATCACCGACCGCAACCGCCGCATGGCGCACCGGCTGCGGCCGCGGCTGAACGAGGGCAACGCCTTCATCGCCATCGGCGCCCTGCACCTGCCGGGCGACGACGGCGTCCTGAGCCTGCTGGAAAAGCAGGGCTACACCGTCACCCCGCTGTACTGAAATCCCGCCACTCACCGGGGGAGTCCACCACGGCCCCCCAGAGGAAAGGGCCGGGTTCATATATTCAATAAAATAATAACAATATTTAAATATATTCTTTTTGGAAATATGTGTTTCTCTCTAGAATAAACCATGACGGGCCATCGCCGGCGCGAAGATACGGCATGGCCGGGATGTCACATGAAAGAACCGGGCGAATCCCCGGCAGCGCTGATTGTACGGGCAGGCGCCGGATTCCTTGAAGGGAGCCAGCACATGAAACACACGAGAATGTTCATCCTCGGGCTGGGGATGACGGGCATCTTCTTCCCCTCATTCGCGCCCGCAGCCACCAATGAGGAACTCGAACAAGAGTTGCAGGCGCTGGCCCGACGGGTCGGTGAACTGGAAGCTGCGCTGGCCCAATCGAGGAAGGCTGGACGTGCAAAGCCCGCACCGCCGCCGGCGCAAGTCCAGGAACTCGATCAGAAGATCAAGGCGCTGGAGCAGAGGCAGGATGTCGCGGAAGTGAAGGCGGCCGCGGGGAAGAAGGAAGCGCCGTCATTCAAGGCCGGCCCCGGCGGACTGGCGTTCAGCTCCGCCGATGGTGATTTCTTACTCAAGATCCGCGGTTATCTGCAGGCCGACTCCCGCTTTGCCATCGATGACGTCCACAACGGCGCGCATACCGGCAATATCACCGACACCTTCCTGCTCCGCCGTGTGCGGCCGATATTCGAGGGCACGGTCTTCAAATATTTCGATTACCGCTTCGTGCCTGATTTCGGCACCGTCAATGTGCGCAACGACACTGTCCTGCAGGACGCCTACCTCGAGATGAATTTCCTGTCCGCAGCCAGGATACGCGCCGGCAAATTCATCGGGCCCGTCGGCCTGGAGCGCCTGCAAAGGGATGTCGACACCCGTTTCACCGAGCGCGGCCTGCCCACCAATCTGGTTCCCAATCGCGACATCGGTATCGAGGTGAACGGCGATTTGTTCGATAAGTCGGTGGGCTACGCCGCCGGCTATTTCAACGGTGTCGCGGACGGCACCAGCGGCGGCGATCCCGATTTCAGCGACGACAAGGAATTCGAAGGCCGTATTTTTGCGCTGCCGTTCAAGAACACACCAGGCCCATTGCAGGGGCTGGGCGTTGGGATTGCCGGCAGCGCGGGCGATCAGAATGGCGCCGCCGGCCTGCCCAGCGGCAGCGGCGCCATTCCGGGCTACAGGTCGCAGGGCCAGGCGGCCATCTTCACCTATTCGCAGGCGGGCGCCGGGGCCGGCACCAACGCGGCCGTGGCTGCGGGCGGGCATTACCGGATTTCTCCGCAGGCCTATTACTATCGAGGGCCATTCGGCCTGCTTGGCGAGTACGTGGATTCCACGCAGCGGGTGAGCCGCACCGACCCCGCCAGCCGGCTCACCGACAAGCAGACCATCGACAACAGCGCCTGGCAGATCCTCGTTTCCTGGGTCCTGACCGGCGAGGACAACGGCTACCACAACATCGTGCCGCGGAACATGTTTGATCCATTCACCGGCGGGTGGGGCGCGTGGGAGGTCGTGGGCCGTTACGGCGAGCTGGATGTCGATGATGACGTTTTTTCCGGCATTACGCCGGCGGCCGGCACCACCGCCGCGAGGCTCGCGGCGCGCCAGGCCACCCGTCTCGCCAGCCCCTTCACTTCCGTCACTGCGGCGCGGGAATGGGGCATCGGCTTGAACTGGTATCTCAACACCGCCGTCAAGCTGGCCGCCGATTATGAACAGACGCACTTCAGGGGCGGCGGCGGCGTTGAAGGCGGCGGCGCCGAGACACTGGACTCGACGCCGAACAACCGCGCGGAAGAAAAGGTGTTTTTCACCCGCGTGCAACTCTCGTATTGACAGCCTCAAATCCTGAGATCCAATCCAATACAGGAGGCTTTCACATGCTTGGAAAATATTACTGCTCACACTGACCTCAAATATGTCCTATGACCCTACGCGCGAACCGTATCAGGCGTACAACGAAGTCTTTGCAAAATACCGAAGGGAAAAAAAACCAGAGACGCGGTCACCATCACTGAGCGTCCTCCCGCAGGTGTCCGCCGGTGATACTTTTCACCCCACCTTTGAAATCAAATGGAATGTCGCCGTTTCAGCCGCATTGTGTACTGCAACAACAAACATTGCCTCTTAAGCGAATTATGAACCGGGCTGCTAGAATTAATTCGAGAAGTCAGAGAAACATATAATCAAAGTCACCCCGGCGAATAGGGATCACAGCTAGACCAAGTCTACCCAAACACGCGGTTCTTCGACTCACCATGCCGATGAACGCGATTTAAAATTGGTAATCAGGGAACGTAATTGCGTCCTTTTTGACAGCTCCGTGATTAGCGATGCCCAAGGAAGCGCCGACCTTAATGCCAGTGTCATCGAATTCTCCACCGTGTATCCGGCCAAAGAGGCCGAGATAGCCGCAATACCGGCTGCAGGTAAATCATGACCATTGCACAGATCAGCTCCAGTACACCCCTCCACCGCCCGAAATGGCACCTGATTTATTTTGCGCTGGCGGCCCTGAACCTGCTGACCATCGGCGCGGCCCTGTATCTTAGCTACGGCCTGCGCGCCATCTATGCCGAGTCGGTGCGGGTGAACCAGGTGTTGAACGACCGTCTGGCGCGATACAACGAACTCGAAACAATCGCCGGCGCCGTGGATGCGCCGGGCAACGACGTGTTCGTGTCGCATGATGCCGCTGGCGAGTCGGCCCGGCTGCAGGCGGCACTCGCGCAGTTCGACTGGAAGCTGGAAGGCGAACGGCGCGAGATTGAGCGGAGCCTTCCGCCCATGGCGGCGCGGCCTTATCTGCAGCGGTTCGACGCCGTCGAGGCCGCGCTGCGCGAGATGACGGCGCAGGCGGGCAAGATCTTCACCGACTTCGGAAACAATAACCCCGGGCGCGCCGCCGAGCACATGGCCGCGATGGATCAGGCGTTTGCAAGTCTCCATGTGGCGCTTGAGGCGATGCAGGACGATGTGCGGGAGGCCCAGAAGCGACATCTGCTCGAACAGGCGGCGCTGGCCGAATCGCTGAAGAAATACGAATGGTCGCTGGCGGCGATGATCCTGCTGCTCGTGGCCGGCGTCGCGCTGTACGGGCGCAGGCTGACCCGCGGCGTGAATGAGGCCTACGAGCTGCAGCGGCGGGCGCACGATACCGAGCTTATCCACGTCCAGGAAAACCATCGCATGCTTGCCAGTGTCGTCGAGCAGACTGATGACGCCGTGACGATCACCGACCCCGACGGGGTCATCGAATACGTCAACCCGGCGTTCGAGCGGATGACCGGCTACTCGCGGTCCGAGGTCCTGGGCCGCAAGCCCAGTCTGCTCAAGTCCGACAGGCATGACCAGGCGTTCTACCAGCGCCTCTGGCGGACCGTCCTGGGCGGAGCACCGTTCCGCGAAGTTTTCACCAACCGCCGCAAGAACGGCGAGATATATTATGAACAGAAAACCATCACGCCACTCAAGGATAAACATGGAAAGATCGTCCGTCTGGTCTCGACCGGCAAGGACATCACCGAGCACAGGCTGGCGCAGGAACAGATGCAGCGTCTGGCATACTTGCTGGAAGAATCGCTGAACGAGATCTATGTCTTCGATGCGGAGACCCTGAAGTTCCAGCTGGTGAACCGTGGCGCCCGTGAAAACCTCGGATATTCCATGGAAGAACTCCGCGCGCTCACCCCGGTCGACCTGAAGCCGGAGTACACCCCCGAATCCTTCACCGCGCTGATCCGGCCCCTGCGGACCGGCGAACAACACTTGATCCGGTTCCTTACTGTCCACCGCCGTAAGGATGGTTCCACTTATCCCGTGGAAGTTCACCTCCAACTGTTCTCCGATGTAGCTCCGGCGATGTTTATCGCCATCATTCTCGACATCACTGAGCGCAAGCGGGCGGAAGAGCAAGTCCAGCATCAACTGAAGGAATTGATTCGCTGGCAGAACGTAATGCTCGGCCGCGAGGATCGCGTCCGGAAACTCAAGCGGGAAATCAATGAACTGCTTGAACGGCTGGGAGAGCCGATCCGCTATCCGAGTCAGGCGACCCCGGAGCAAGAACCAGAAGAGGCAGCGCAGGGGACTGATACCTAAGAGGCCGCCGCCGTGAAAGTTCCAGCAAAAACGCCAGACGAGTCCCGCCGACTTGAAGTGCTCAGGGATTACGCCTTGCTGGACACTCCACCCGAACAGATATTTGACGACCTGACGGAGCTTGCGGCCCACATCTGCGAGGCACCCATCGCGCTCATCTCACTCGTGGACGAGAATCGCCAATGGTTCAAGTCTCGGGTGGGGCTGACGGTGGAGGAGACGGCGCGCGATATCTCATTCTGTGGCCATGCCATTCTCCAACCCGCGCTCTTCATTGTGCCCGATGCGACCAAGGATGAACGCTTTGCCGATAACCCGCTGGTGACGGGCGAGCCGCGCATCCGTTTTTACGCCGCCGCCCCGCTGGTGACGCCCGCAGGCTACGCGCTGGGAACTCTGTGCGTGATCGACCGGATAGCGCGTCAGTTGAACGCCTGGCAGCAGCAGGCCTTGCAGGTTCTGGGCCGTCTGGTGATCACCCACCTGGAACTGCGGCGCAAAGCGCGGGACCTCTCCAGCGTTGCGCAGGCAGAAAAGCAGCTTCGTGAGCACCTGGAGATGTCCGAGCGCGCCCGCCAGTCGCTCCTGAGCATCCTGGAAGACCAACAACAAATCGAGGTGGCGCTGCGGGAGAGTGAGGTCCAGTTGCAATGCATTCTGGGATCAACTGCCGACGGAATTCTGACCGTTGACCGCAGCGGCAAGGTCATCCACGCAAACCGGCGGTTTGCCGAACTTTGGCGGATTCCCCAATCTCTTTTGGAGACCAGAGATGAGCAGGCCCTGCTGAGTTTTGTCCAGGATCGATTGAACGATCCGGAAACGTTCCTGAAGAAGGTGCAGGTGCTTTACCAATCGGACGCGGAGGACGTGGACACGCTGACTTTCAAAGACGGCCGGGTGTTTGAGCGCTATTCTTCCCCGCTGAGGCTGCACGGCGCTGTTGCTGGCCGTGTATGGTCTTTCCGCGACATCACCCCGCGCATGCAGGCAGAACAGGCACTCGCGCAGGCCGAAGCCCGCTTCCGCCATCTGCTGAACTCAAGCCCCAGTGTGATTTATGCAACCACTGCGAACCCTGATTTGCACCAGTGCACCTTCGTCAGCGACACGCTGACGCGCATGACCGGTTATTGGCCGCAGGAGATGCTCAACGATCCCAAATTCTGGCTCGCCCGCGTGCACCCGGACGACGTTAAACGTGCCTTGTCCGAAATAGAGAGCCGGATACAACAGGGAGGGGGGTCTCTTGTATATCGCTTCCGGCACAAAAACGGCGAGTACCTCTGGATTAGGGACACCTTCCGGGTCATCCCGGCTGCGGGTGGCCAGCCCATCGAAGTGGTGGGTTCTTGGACCGACATCACGGTCTCGCGGCGCATGGAGGAGCAACTGGCGCAGTCACAGAAAATGGAGGCCGTGGGCCAGTTGACCGGCGGCGTGGCGCATGACTTCAACAACCGGCTGACCGTGATCTTGGGCAACCTCGATCTGTTGCAGCGCAGGCTGGGGAATGATCCCGCAGCGGCGAGACTGCCCATGTCAGCGTTGTCGGCCGCAGACGGCGCCGCCGAACTCACGCGCCGGCTGCTGGCCTTCTCCCGTCAGCAAGTACTGGAACCTACGATCATCAATATCAATGAACTGGTGACCGGCATGTGCGACCTGCTGCAGAGCACCCTGGGCGAGACCATCAATGTCGTGATTTCGGCGGGGGCGGATTTGTGGCCGGTCAGGACCGATCGCAACCTGCTGGAGAACGTGCTGCTGAATCTGGCCGTCAACGCGCGCGACGCCATGCCGCGCGGCGGCACGCTGACCATCGAATCGCACAACATTGTCCTGAGCGAGGACTATGTCAAGGATCATCCCTACGCGTCGGCCGGGGAATATGTCCAGCTCACGGTGAGCGACACCGGCATGGGCATGAGTGAGGAGATCAAGCGGCGGATCTTCGAGCCGTTCTTCACCACCAAGCCGGCCGGCAAGGGCACCGGGCTCGGCCTGGCCATGGTCTACGGGTTTGTGAAGCAGTCCGGCGGCCACATTGAGGTCTATTCCGAACCGGAACATGGCACCAGCTTCAAGATCTATCTTCCCCGAGACGTATCCGCCGAGGGTGTGTCACTCGCGGCTCCGGGGAAAAAAGCAGACGACGAGGATGCGAGAATTCGCGACAAAGTCATCCTGCTGGTCGAGGACGATGATGCCGTGCGCGAGTTCTCGACCCTGCAACTGAAAGAAATGGGGTGCCAGGTCTTGACAGCCAACAACGGTCCCGCGGCCCTTGAACTGTTTGCGAGTCATCCAGACATTGACCTGCTGTTTACGGACGTCATCATGCCGTGTGGCATGACCGGTCTGGAGTTGGCCACGAAGATGCGCGAAAGCCTCCCGGAATTAAAAGTTCTGTATACCTCCGGCTACGCCCCGCAGGCCGCCGCCGACCGCCGCATCATCAAACACCCAAACGATTTCTGGCTGGCGAAACCTTACCGGTCACAAGGCCTGAGAGACGCGGTGTGGCGGGCGCTGAGCGCGAAAACCTCAGGACCAAGGCCCGCCCCTCGCGTTTAAAAACCGGCGGTACATTGCGCGGTCATCTGCTCCGCCAGCCGTCGCCGGTACCATGGATCGAGGCGATGTTGCGCGGAGGGGTGTTTTTATGAGCGCCCACTGACCCGTCATGGCCAAAGATCTTCTACACTTGTTTACGGTACAGTGGGGAAGCCAAAACAGGGGTCATCCAATCGGCGATTTTCATTCGAGCCGCGACGGAGTAAGTTATCCGTCAAGACAATGCAGGAGGTGGACCATGTCATTACGCATAGGCGACGAGGCGCCGAACTTCACGGCCGACACGACGGAGGGAAAGATCGATTTTCATCAATGGATCGGCGACGGCTGGGCCATATTGTTCTCGCATCCCAAGGACTTCACGCCGGTGTGCACGACCGAGCTCGGCTACATGGCGAAGCTCAAGCCCGAGTTCGCGCGCCGCAACTGCAAAATCATCGGCCTGAGCGTCGATCCGGTGAGCGATCACAAGGCCTGGTCGAAAGACATCGAGGAGACGCAGGGCCACGCCGTCAACTACCCGCTGATCGGCGACACGGACCTCAAGGTGGCGAAACTCTACGACATGCTGCCGGCGGAAACCCCCGGCGGCGCGCAGGGCCGCACCCCGGCCGACAACGCGACGGTGCGCTCGGTGTTCATCATCGGGCCGGACAAGAAGATCAAGGCCATGCTGGTGTATCCCATGACCTCGGGCCGGAATTTCGACGAGGTGCTGCGGCTCTTGGACTCCATCCAGTTGACGGCGAAGCACAAGGTCGCCACACCGGTGAACTGGAAGCAGGGCGAGGACGTCATCATCGCCGGCTCCGTCAAGGACGAGGAGGCGCGGCAGAAATACCCGGGCGGCTGGAAGGCGCCCAAGCCCTACCTGCGCATCGTCCCGCAGCCCAAGTAAACCGGGACGCCTTCCGCGGAGACGAGACGGACAGGCCCGGCCGGCCCGCCGCCGCTCCCTTTTGCGCGGCGCTTGCGTTACTCTATCCCGCTAGATTATGCGCCTTGCCTTCACCAAGATGCACGGCCTGGGCAACGATTTCGTCCTGTTCGACGCCCTCAATCAACCCCTGTCGCTGCAACCGGACCAGGTGCGCCGCATCGCCGACCGGCACTTTGGCGTGGGTTGCGATCAGGTGCTCCTGATTGAGCCGCCGCGCAACGGCAAGGCGGATGTGTATTACCGCATCTTCAACGCCGACGGCAGCGAGGTGGAGCACTGCGGCAACGGCGTGCGTTGTGTCGCCCGCTACCTGCGTGATTCCGGCCGCGCCCGCGGCGATGAGCTGGTGTTGCAGACGGTCAACGGCGAGGCGCGCGTGCATCTGGAATCCGGCGACCGCGTGCGCGTCAACATGGGCGCGCCGCGCTTTCTGCCTGCGGACATCCCCTTCCTCGCGCCGCAGCGCGCGCCGCGCTACGACATCGACGTCGGCGGCGGCACGGTCACGATAGGCGCGGTGTCGATGGGCAATCCGCACGCGGTGCTGCTTGTGGACGACGTCGAGAAAGCGCCGGTCACGACACTGGGGCCGCAACTGGAGCGCCATCCCCGCTTTCCGCAGGGCGTGAACACCGGCTTTTTGCAGATTCTCGATCCCGGACACGCGCGCCTGCGCGTGTTCGAGCGCGGCGCCGGCGAGACGCTGGCCTGCGGCACCGGCGCCTGCGCCGCGGTGGCGGTTGGGCGGCTGTGGGGACGCTTGCAGCGGGAAGTGGACGTACAATTGAGAGGCGGGCATTTGTCCATTGCCTGGGACCGGGAGGGGGAGCCGGTGTGGATGACCGGTCCCGCGGAACGCGTATTCGAGGGGCACATCGACCTATGACCACATCAACTTCTGATCCGGACGACGCGACACCGGCACCGCCGGACATGCACAGTTCCGTCGCCGAGTACCTGCGCAAGCACCGTGAATTTTTCGTCGAGCATCCCGAACTCCTGAGCGATCTCAAAATCCCGCATCCGACCGGCCCGGCCGTGTCGCTGGTGGAGAAGCAGGTCGAGCTGCTGCGCGAGGAGAACCGCGAGCTCAAGGCCCGCTTCCGCGAGCTGGTCGGCATCGCCCGCGACAACGAGGAGCTGGCCCGGCGGCTGCACCGGCTCACGCTCAAGCTGGTCGAGGCCGAGTCACTCGACCGGGCCCTGGCGGTGCTGTATCAGGATTTGCGCGCGGATTTCGCCGCCGATCGCGTGCTGCTTCAATTATTCGCCTCGGCCGTGCCGGGAGTGGCGCGGGCGGAATTCATCGGCCGCGGCGCGCCGCAGCGGCAGGCGTTCATTGACGCGTTGATTGAACGGCGGCCGCAATGCGGGCGTCTGCAAAAGCATCAGTACAAACTGGTGTTCGACACCGACGCCGCCGAGGCCGGCGGCTCGGCCGTCGTGCTGCCGCTGTCCGGCAGGATCTGGGACGGCGTGCTGGTGATCGCAAGCCAGGACGCCCGCCGCTATCACCCGGAGATGGGCATCGATCTGCTGGCGCATGTGGGCGACGTCGTGAGCCTCATTTTGCAGCCCTGGATCGCGCCCTGCATCGCGCCATCGGGTGGTTGAATGACGGACGAAGCCGTCGAGGCCGGCATCCGCGATTTCCTCGCCACGCTGCCGCACGCCTCAAAGCACACCCGCGACGCCTACCGGCGCGATCTGCTGGCGCTCGACGCCCACCGGCGGCGCGTGGGAGTGAACCGCTGGCGTGATTACGGCGCCCATCATCTGCGCGCCTTCGTCGCCGAGCAGCACAGGCAGGGCGTCGGCGCCCGCAGCCTGCAGCGGCGGCTGTCGGCCGTGCGCGCGTTTTACCGCCACCTGCTGCGCCGGGGTGGGGCCGCGCACAATCCCGCCGATCTGGTGCGGGCGCCCAAGGCTCCGCGCCACCTGCCGAAGGTGCTGGACGTGGATCAAAGCGCGCGGCTGATGGAACTGCCGGCCAATGACGATGCGCGGACTCTGCGCGATCGCGCCATCCTGGAATTGCTGTATGGCAGCGGCCTGCGCGTCTCGGAACTGGTGGGCCTGAATCTCGAGGATCTCGATCTGGCCGACCGTGAGCTGCGGGTGATGGGCAAGGGACGCAAACAGCGCCAGGTGCCCGTGGGCCGGCGGGCCGCCGCCGCGTTGAAGCCGTGGCTGGCCTGCCGGCAGAACGTCGCGGCATCCGGTGAACGGGCCATTTTCATCAATCATCAAGGGCGGCGGCTTTCCGCGCGCGCGGTGCAGGCGCGGTTGCGGCTGTGGGCGCAGCGGCAGGGACTGGACACCCACGTCCATCCGCACATGCTGCGGCATTCCTTCGCCAGCCACCTGCTGGAATCCTCCGGCGACCTGCGCGCCGTGCAGGAGCTGCTCGGCCACGCCGACATCAGCACCACGCAGATTTACACGCATCTCGATTTTCAGCATCTGGCGAAGGTCTACGATGCCGCGCATCCGCGCGCCCGCCGCCGCTAACAAGCTGCTGCGCTTGCCATAACTGCGTTGCTTCGCGTCCTCAAAATCCTCATTTACAAGTTGTAAACCCCGGTTTTTCGTACGCCCGCGCCCTGTCCCGGCGCGGCTGCGACCCGCTGCGCGCGGCGGTGAGTGCGGGGGCAGCCGCCAGCGACCCCGTTCAATCTCCCACGCAGCCGCTTGCGCCCCTTCCCGAAGCAGCCGCTTCGCAGCCGCGAGTCCGGGGCGCCTCGCGACGTTTGGCATCAGCCTGCTGACATCTCGCTGGCTTTTTCAACGCTGGACGTTAACGTGGGTGGTGTAAAATGCCCATCCATAATCACTGGAGTTCGGGCATGGAACGGTTTCACGGGACGACGATCCTGTGCGTGCGGCGGCCGGGCGTCGTGGTCATGGGCGGCGACGGGCAGGTGTCGCTGGGCCAGATCGTGCTCAAGGGCAACGCCCGCAAGGTGCGCCGCCTGCATGAGGACCGCGTGCTCGCCGGATTTGCCGGCGGCACGGCGGACGCCTTCACCCTGTTCGAGCGTTTCGAGGCCAAGCTGCAAAAGCACCAGGGCAATCTCACGCGCTCGGCCGTCGAGCTGGCCAAGGACTGGCGCACCGATCGCATCCTGCGCCGGCTGGAGGCCATGCTCACCGTCGCCGATCTCGGCGTCTCGCTCATCATTTCCGGCAACGGCGACGTGGTGGAGCCGGAGGACGAGATCATGGCCATCGGCTCCGGCGGCCCCTATGCCCAGGCCGCGGCGCAGGCGCTGGTGCGCCACACCGAGATGGACGCCCGCGCCATCGTCGAGGAGGCGCTCAGGATCGCCGGCAACATCTGCGTGTACACCAACACCAACCTCACCATCGAGGAGCTGCGCGGCTGAGGGCCGCGCCTTCCGGAGCGCATCATGTCCGCGTTGACGCCCGCCGAAATCGTCGCCGAGCTCGACAAGCACATCATCGGCCAGAACGCCGCCAAGCGCGCGGTGGCCATCGCGCTGCGCAACCGCTGGCGCCGCTCGCAGGTCGAGCCGGCGCTGCGCAACGAAATCATGCCCAAGAACATCCTCATGATCGGGCCGACCGGCGTCGGCAAGACGGAGATCGCGCGGCGGCTGGCGAAACTCGCCAACGCGCCGTTCATCAAGGTGGAGGCCACCAAGTTCACCGAGGTCGGCTACGTCGGGCGCGATGTCGAGTCCATCATCCGCGATCTGGTCGATGCCGCCGTCAAGATGACGCGCGAGGAGGCCATGAACAAGGTGCGGGAGCAGGCCGCCGAGGCCGCCGAGGAACGCATCCTCGACGCGCTGCTGCCGCGCCCGCGCGACACCCTGGCCACCGCCGGCCAGGCCGAGGAGCAGGCGGTGACGCGCCAGCGATTCCGCGCCATGCTGCGCGAGGGCAAACTCGATGATCGCGAGATCACCATCGAGGTCAGCCAGCTCAGCGTGGGCGTGGAGATCATGGCGCCGCCGGGCATGGAGGAGCTCACCAGCCAGTTGCAGCACATGTTTCAAAACCTCGGCGGGGGCCGCACCCGCAGCCGTCGCCTGAAAATCCGCGAGGCCCGGAAAATCCTGCTGGAGGAGGAGGCGGCCAAGCTCATCAACGAGGACGACATCAAGCTGCACGCGCTGGCCGCCGTCGAGCAGCACGGCATCGTCTTCATCGACGAGATCGACAAGGTGGCGCGCCGCGGCGAATACGCCGGCGCCGACGTGTCGCGCGAGGGCGTGCAGCGCGATCTGCTGCCGCTGGTCGAGGGCTGCACGGTGTCGACCAAGTACGGCGTGGTGCGGACGGATCACATCCTGTTCATCGCCTCCGGCGCGTTTCATCTCGCCAAGCCCGCCGATCTGATCCCCGAATTGCAGGGCCGTTTTCCCAACCGTGTCGAGCTGGCGGCGCTGGGCGCGGGGGATTTCGTGCGCATCCTAACCGAGCCGGACGCCTCGCTGACGCGCCAGTACGCGGCGCTCATGGCGACCGAGGGCGTGAAATTGGAATTCGCGCCCGACGGCGTCCGCCGCATCGCCGAGGTGGCCTCGCAGGTGAACGAGCGCTCGGAGAACATCGGCGCCCGGCGCCTGCACACGGTCATGGAGCGCCTGCTCGAGGACGTCTCCTTCCGGCATCCCGGCGAGGCCACCGTCGTCATCGACGCCGCCTACGTGGACAAGCATCTGGGCGAACTGGCCCGCGACGAGGACCTGGCCAAGTACATTCTGTAATTTCATGGACAAGCCCGCACCCACGGAGATCAAACTGCACCAGGCCTCGCGCCTGCTGGAGGTGGCCTATGAAGACGGCCGGACGTTCAAGCTGCCCTGCGAATTGCTGCGCGTATACTCGCCCTCGGCGGAGGTGCAGGGCCACAGTCCCGACCAGCGCGTGCTGGTGACGGGCAAGGAGGGGGTCAACATCAGGGAGATCCAGCCGGTCGGCAACTACGCCGTCAAGCTCGTGTTCGACGACGGTCATGACACCGGCCTCTACACCTGGGATTACCTGCGCGAACTGGGCGAACGCCGGGACGAGCTGTGGCGGGAGTATCTCGACGCCTTGAAGGCGCATGGCTGCGCGCGCCAGGCCGGATGAGGCTCATGACGGAAGCGGTGGATTTCGGCTACCAGCAGGTCGGCGCGGCGGAGAAGACCGCGCGTGTCGGGCGCGTGTTCGCGTCGGTGGCGCCGCGCTATGACCTGATGAACGACCTGATGTCGGCCGGCCTGCACCGCCTGTGGAAGCGCTATGCCGTACGGGTTTGCGGCGCGCGGCCGGGCAGTCGCGCGCTCGACGTGGCCTGCGGCACCGGCGACCTGTGCGCGTTGCTGGCGCGCGCGGTGGGCGGGGAGGGCGGCGTGATCGGCACCGACATCAACCCGGCGATGCTGGAACGCGGCCGCGACCGGCTGCTCGACGAGGGCTGGTTTGACCGGGTCCAGTGCGTGCAGGCGGATGCCGAATCGCTGCCGTTCGCGGAGCACAGTTTCGACGTCGTCACCATCGCCTTCGGCCTGCGCAACGTGACCCGCAAGGATCGCGCGCTGGCCTCGATGCGGCGGGTGCTGCGGCCCGGCGGCTGCCTTACCGTGCTGGAGTTTTCGCGGCCGGTGTCGGCGGGCTTGCGCGAACTGTACGACGCCTATTCATTCCGCGTGCTGCCGGCCCTGGGTGAACTGATCGCCGGCGATCGCGGGAGTTATCAATATCTCGTGGAGTCGATCCGGCGGCATCCCGATCAACGCGCGCTGGCCGCCATGATGGAGGCGGCGGGGTTCTCGCGCGTCGGCTGGAACAATTTGAGCGGCGGCATCGTCGCCGTGCACCGCGGCTGGCGGTTATGACGCCGGCGTCGCCCCCCGAGCGCCTGCTGGTCTGGCTGGAGCGCTTCCTACGCCATGCGCTCGAATTTGATCCGGAGAGCGGCGCTGCGCTCAAGCGGTTGCGGGATCGACGCATCGCCCTCGAATTCACCGAGTTCAAGCGCACGCTGCTGTTGACGGTGACGCCGCAGGGGCCGTCGTTGCAGGTTGGCGCGGCCGGGGCCGCGCACGTGCGTCTGCGCGGCACGCTGCCGTCCTTTGCCGGCCTGCTCCGCAAAGGGGGAACCGCCGCCGCCGCGGGCGTCGAGATTCAGGGCGATTTGCAGACGGCCCAGCAATTGCAGGCAATTTTGAACAATCTGGACGTGGACTGGGAGGAGATGCTCTCGCGCCACGTGGGCGACGTGCCCGCGCATCAGCTGGCGCGCGCCGCGCGCGGGTTGTGGGGCTGGCTCGCCGGCCGCGCCCGGGCCTTCGCGCAGGACTTCTCGGACTATGGCCGTTTCGAGGCCGGGCTGCTGCCGGAGCGAGAGGAGGTGGAGGGCTTCAACGCCGCCGTGGATGCGTTGCGCGCCGACGCCGACCGGCTGGCGGCGCGGGTCCGGCGGTTGCGTGAACGTGCCAGACGGGATGAGGGCGCATGATCACGCCCGGGCAATTTTTCCGGCTGTTTACCATCCAGCGCACGCTGATCCGCCATGGCGTGGACGAGATCATCTTCGGCACGCCGTTGTTCCATTCCTTCCGCTTCCTGCTGTATCTCCTGCCGTGGAACTGGTGGCGGCGCAAGTACGCTCCCACCGCGGTGCGCCTGCGCCACGTGCTGGAGGAACTGGGCCCGATCTTCGTCAAGTTCGGGCAAATCCTGTCCACCCGGCGCGACCTGCTGCCGGACGACATCGCCGAGGAGCTGGCCAGGCTCCAGGATCGCGTGCCGCCGTTTCCAGGCAGCGAGGCGCGCCGGCTAGTGGAAAAGGCCTACGGCCGCCCCCTGACGGCGGTGTTCGCGGAATTCAGCGAGGAACCGCTGGCCTCGGCCTCCATCGCCCAGGTGCACGCGGCGCGTCTCAAGGACGGGCGCGAAGTGGTGGTCAAGGTGGTGCGGCCCGGCATCCTCACCGTCATCCGCCGCGACATCGGTCTCATGTACATCCTGGCCGGCGCGCTGGAGAAATTCTGGGGACAGGGCCGGCGCCTGGAGCCGACCGGCGTGGTGGCGGAATTCGAGAAGACGCTGATCGACGAGCTGGACCTGTTGCGCGAGGCCGCCAACGCCTCGCAATTGAGGCGCAATTTTGCCGGCGCCGAGGCGATCTACGTGCCGGAGGTGCACTGGGAACTGACGCTGCGGGAGGTGCTGGTGATGGAGCGGGTCACGGGCATCCGCGTCGACGACGTGGCCGCGCTCAAGGCGGCGGGGGTGAACCTGCAGTGGCTGGCGGAGTCGGGCGTGGAGCTGTTCTTCACGCAGGTGTTCCGCGATCATTTCTTCCACGCCGACATGCATCCCGGCAATCTGTTCGTGCAGCCGCTCAGCGGCGGGCATGCCCGCTTCGTGCCGGTGGACTTCGGCATCATGGGCAGCCTGAGTGATTTCGATCAGCGCTACCTGGCCGAGAATTTCCTCGCCTTCATGAATCGCGACTACCGCCGCGTCGCGCAATTGCACGTGGAGTCAGGCTGGGTGCCGCGCGACACGCGGGTGGACGACTTCGAATTCGCCATCCGCACCGTGTGCGAGCCCATCTTCGACCGGCCCATCCGCACCATCTCCGTCGGCCACCTGCTGCTGCGGCTGTTCCAGACCGCGCAGCGCTTCCACATGAAAATCCTGCCGCAACTGCTGCTGTTGCAGAAGACGCTGGTCAATGTCGAGGGTGTGGGGCGGCAGTTGTATCCCGATCTGGACCTGTGGGCCGCGGCGCGGCCGTCGCTGGAGCGCTGGCTCCACGAGCGCGTGAGCTGGCGCAAGTTCATGCGCGCCGTCCGCGAGCACGCGCCCTCCTGGCTGGAGCGCCTGCCGGAACTGCCGGCCCTGACCATCGAGGCTTTGGACAGGATCAAAAGCGGCCGCTGGGACGAGGCCACCCAGAAGGAATTGCAACGATTGCGCAAGGACCTCCTCCGCGCGCAGCGCCAGACACGCCGGCTGATCCTGGGTTCGACGCTGCTGCTCGGCATGGCATTGCTGTGGGCCGGCACGGCCGTGCCGCCCGGCAGGACGCTTCTGCTGCTGGCGCTGGCCGGCGCGGGGCTGGTGCTGGTGCTGACCGCCCTGCGCGGCGACTAGGCACCGGCCGGTCCCGCATCAGCGTCTGCCGGTGTTCCGTTGCGCGTCCAGCGCTGCCCGGAAGGCGCCGGCCAGCACGGACACCCGGCCGCGGCCCCAGAAATGGGTGAAGAAAATCCGCGGTGATTCGCCGATCATGTGGTTGTGCAGGGCGACAATGTGCAGGTCGCGGGCGCGCAATTGCTTCAGCACCGGCGTGACCTCGGCGGCGGTCATGGCGAAATCGCCGTCGATGACCGCATCCTCCTCGCCGCCGACGAAGGCGGCCCAGGTGTTGACCCCCATCGATTCGCCGGAACGCACGCCGTGCATGAACACATGGCGGCCGGCGCTCACCTTCACCACCGAATCCGAAATGACGGCGGCCTTGAGGCCGGTCACCGCCTCAATCTCCCTGGAGTCAATGCGGCCGGCGGCCGGCCCGGCGCCCGCGGGTCCCGCGTCGGGCATGGCATGCGCGGCGCGCACCTGTTTGATGGCGTCCCACACCGCCTTGACGCCGGCGGCCAGTGCCCGCAGGTCGCCATGGCCGGCAATGTGCAGGAAATACACCCGCGGTTCGTCGTGGAAAAAATGATTGTGCAGCGCCGTCACCTCGAGACCGCCGGCGAAGGCGGCGTCCATGGCCGCGTCCACCTCATCCTGAAAGACCACCGTGTCGCCCATCAGGATGGCGCCGCGCGGCCCCGGTCGGAAGGCGGCCCACGATCCCAGGCCCGCCGCGGGCGGCAGTGGAACACCGTCCACCCGCACGGGGACGTCATCGCGCGGCCAGCCGATCCGCACCACGCCATCCGCCGCCAGCGTGGCTTTTGAACCCGAGGCGCGTTCGACGAGTCCGGCCGGCGCGTTGGCCGCCGGCCACGCCGCCTGCGCGGCCAACACTGACGCAGCGGCGAACGCGACCCGTAAAAAATTCCGCATGATTGCTCCTTTGAAATGCAGCGGGCGGGGGAGGGGGATGGCGGAAATCAGCGGGCGAGGGCGCGCTCGACCTCATCGCGCCTGGCGCGGCCGGCGAGTTTCTCAATCAGCGTCAGGGCGAAATCCATGGCCGTGCCCGGCCCGCGCGAGGTGATGATGGCGCCGTCGCCGGTGACGGCCTCGCCGGTCCTTGTCAGGCCCGGCACGTTCAGATTGTCGAGGACGCCGGGATAGGCCGTGGCGCGCCTGTCCGCGAGCAATCCGGCGGAGGCGAGCACCTTGGGCGCCGCGCAGATGGCGGCGATGAACTTGCCGCGCGCGGCGGCGGCCTTGAGCGCCGCGCGCAGGCGAGGATCGCGTTCCAGATGATCGGCGCCGGGCATGCCGCCGGGCAGGACGATCATGTCGTAGTCCTGTTCGAGCGCGGTCTTAAGCGTGGTGTCCGGAATCAATCGCACACCGCGGCTCCCGCGCACGGGCTGGTCGTCGAGACCGGCGGTGACCACGGTGATCTGCGCGCGCCGCAGCAGATCGATGACGGTCACCGCCTCTAGTTCTTCGCAACCCTGGGCGAGGGGGACAAGGACGGTTGCCATGCAGCCTCCGCATGCGATTGCCGGGCGAGCAGTTCATGCACGGGCACCAGTTGCACGCCCTCCCGCGGCAGGGTGGGCAGCATTTCGGCGAGCACCGCCAGCGTCTCCGGCTTCGGATGGCCGATGGCCAGCGCCGTGCCGCGGCGCCTGGCGGTCTCGATGAGCGTCAGAAACTGGCGGCGGATCGCCTCGCGATCCGGTTCATTGTCCAGGAATACGTCGCGGTTCAGGTGCGGAACCCCTTGCGCCGCCGCGGCCCGCCCGGCGACGGTGCGGCCGGTGGTGCGGCTGTCGACGAAGAACAACCCGCCGCGCGCCTTGATCGCCTGCATCAGCCAGTCCATCGCCTGCGGGTCGGCGGTGAGCACGCTGCCTTCATGATTGTTGACGCCGATGGCCTGCGGCACGGAGGTGAAGTCCGCCTCGAGCGTCGATGTCAGTTGCTCGCGGTTCATGCGTTCGAACAGGGCGCCGGGACCGAGAAGGTTGTTTTTGCGCTCGGCTTCCATCGGCAGGTGCAGCAGGATTTCCTTTCCGCCCGCAGTTGCGCGCCGCAGCAGTTCCCGGTTGCCGGACAGATGCGGGAAGAAGGAATACGCCAGCGGTCCCGGCAGCGACAGCGCCTCGCGGCACTCGGCCATGCGGTAGCCCATGTCGTCGATGATGATGCCGATGGCCGGCAGCGCCTCCGGCTCGGCGCGCAACGACGCAGCGGCGCCCGCGAAGCAGAGGGTGCCAAGCGCCGGCGCCAGAAAAGGAATGAAACGGCGCATGCGCATGCTCAACCGTGCGCGGCGGCCGCGCGCTCCTTCAGCAAGGCCATGCCCTTGAGCATGTTGAGCGCCTCGTGCAATTCATAGTCGGTGCTTTGCGGCGCCTCCGCGCCGGGCTTCGCCGCCCGCGCCGGCGCGGATGGCTTGCCGTTGTCATCCTGATTGATGAGATGGCCGGACAAGTCCTTTTCCTTGACCGTGTTGGCGATCTCCTCCTGGACGTCCGCGAGCCGGGCCGGCTTGATGACGATGTCGGGGGTGATGCCCTGGGCCTGGATGGAGCGTCCCGAGGGCGTGTAGTAACGGGCCGTGGTCAGTTTCAGCGCGGCGCCGTTGTTCATCGGCAGAATGGTCTGCACCGATCCCTTGCCGAAGCTCTGGCTGCCCATGATCACCGCGCGCTGGCTGTCCTGCAGCGCGCCGGCGACGATCTCGGAGGCGGAGGCGGAGCCGCCGTTGATCAGCACCACCATGGGCGCGCCGTTCAACAGGTCCCCCGGTTTGGCGGAGAATTCCAGTTTCGAATCCGCAACGCGGCCGTCGGTGTAGACGATCCTGCCCGAGTCCATGAAATCATCGCAGACCTCGACGGCCTCGGTCAGCACGCCGCCGGGATCGTTGCGCAGATCCAGGACCAGGCCCTTGAGCGCGCCCTTGTTTTCGCTTTGCAGGCGATCCAGGGTGGACTTCAGATCAGCGCCGGTGTGGGCCTGGAAATGGGAGATGCGCACGTAGCCGAAACCCGGCTCCAGCAGGGCGCCCTTGACGCTCGCCACCTTGATGATGTCGCGCCGGATGGTAATGGGCAGCGGCTTGTCCTGCCCCTGCCGCACGATGGTCAGCGTCAGCTCCGTGCCGGGCCGCCCGCGCAGCAGGTTGACCACGTCGTTCATGTTCATGCCCTTGGTCGGCGTGTCGTTGATCTTGATGATGATGTCGCCGGCCTGGATGCCGGCCTTCTGCGCCGGCGTGTCGTCGATCGGGGCGATGACCTTGAAGAGGCCGTCGTCGACGCCGATCTCTATCCCCAGGCCGCCGAACTCGCCGCTGGTGCCCTCCTGCAGGTTCTTGTATTCCTCCGGGTCGAGATAGGCCGAGTGGGGGTCCAGCCCGCCGAGCAGGCCGCGGATGGAGTTTTCGATCAGGGTCTTGTCCGTGACCGGCTCGACGTAGTCGCTTTTGACCTTGGCGTAGACCTCGGTGTACACGCGCAGGTCGTCGATCGGCAGCCCCTCCGGCGCCGGGGCCGCAGGCGCCGCAGTGGCGGGCGTTGCAGGCGGGGAGTCGTCAGCGGCGAGGCCGGGCGGCGCGACGGAAACCAACGTCAACGCCACCGCCAGCGCCTGAGCGATTGATGTGGGCAACCTATGGTTCATTTACCAATCCAGCGAACTCTTTGTTATGTATTGAGAGCATCCCGCCCGCCACCGGTTCAATCCGGTGAACCCTCTGCTATCGCGATTCATTGAAGGGGAATGAAAAGCGGGGATGCTAAGCATAGCCTTGCCGCCCGAAGCCTGACAAGTTGACGCCGGCGCCGCTGTGGAAGTCAAGCCTCGCCATGAAACCCGCGAATGACTCGCATCGCCGCGGGCGGTTCAGGCGTCGCCGAAACATGAATTGATTCATGAATCCCGGAAATTAACGCCGGAATTGAGACACCGTGCACGGATAACTGTGCGCCCTGGACCAGAATTTCCTCGACGGCAACCGGAAAAAAATTCATTCTGGTTTGAAATTTCCAGGGCTTGGAGAGTATCGGATAAATGCTGTAGCTTTATGAACGGCGTTTATGGGCCTCGAGCGGGAGCGAATGACATCGGGCGCCGGATCAAGCTGACAATGGAACAAGGGTCATGAATCTCGGGAGCCTGGGGCGGCAACGTGCAGTCGTGCTGGCGCTGCTGGCAACGGCATGGCTGCCGCCCGCCGTCGTGCAGGCGATCACGTTCCGCGCCGCCTCGCAGGCGAGCGTCAGCGGGGTCACGACGATCACCCGCGTCGGTTTGGCCTCCAATGTCAACGCCAACGCCAGTTCGATTACCGTCAACCGGCCCGGAGGCACGGCGGTCGACGATGTGATGATTGCCCAAATCACGCTCGATGGCGTGTTCACCACCATCACGCCGCCGGCGGTCTCCTGGACCCTGATCGATCTGCGTTCCACAACCACGGCCGGCGATCAAATGACGCAAGCGGTCTACTGGCGCCGCGTCGCCGCGGGCGAGCCCGCCAGTTACACTTGGTCGTGGGGTACTCCGAAGCACGTGGCCGGGGGTATCGTCGCCTACCGCGGCGTGGATGCGACCGGATCGCCGATCGACGCCTTTGGCGCTGTGGCCACCAATAACAGCGCCACCATCACGCTTCCCAACATCACCACCACCACGCCAGGGGCGATGCTGGTGGCACTGCTGGGTTCCTCGCGCGCCAGCACTCATTCCACGGCCACGGGCATGACCGAACGCTATGATGTCAATTCATCCGGGGGAACAAACGGCGTCACGGCGTCAGAGGACGATCAACTCCTCGCCGCCGCCGGCGCCTCGGGCGCCAAGACCTCGACCATCGCCGCCGGCGCCGCGGACAACATCGCGCAGATGGCCGCACTGCGCGCCGCCGGCAATACGTTGACGATCAATGTGCCGACGGGAACGGCCGTGAATGACGTGATGATTGCCAGCGTGTCGGTGCGGCCTTGCAGCAATGCCGCCCTGCCCTGCACCGTGTCCGTGACGGCGGACCCCGACTGGACGCCGGTGGACACCCAGTTGCAGCCCAGTGGCGGCGGCACGGGCGGCAACGGCCTGCAGTTGTTCGTGTACCGGCGCGTCGTCAACGGGACGGAGCCGGCCAGCTACACCTGGACCTTTGGGGGCTCGCCGGTCCATGCGGGCGCGGCCGGCGGCATCCTGAGCTTCTCCGGCGTGGACAACACGAATCCGATCGTGGCTGACGGCGGCCAGCTGACGCCGTCAAGCACCTCCCACACGGCGCCATCGATCAATGTCGGGGCCGTTCCCAATACCATGCTGGTGAGCACGCACACGTCCAATTCATCATCGACCTGGACGCCGCCCGCGGGCATGACTGAGCAGGTCGACGTCGCGTCGCTGACGCCGCCGGATGCCCTCGGCCTGGCGGTGGAAATGAATACGCAGTTGAACGCCAGCTCGGGCGCGACGGGAACGCGCACCGCCTCCTACAGCGCCCCCGCCCCCGCCGCCGACACCGGCGCCACGGACATGCTGGCGCTGCGGCCGGGGTCCTCGATCAGCCTGTTCGCCATCGACATCGGCGCGGCCGCGGCGAGCACTTGCTCAACGAAGAGCATCACCATCACGGCGCTGGACGCGAGCAACGGCGTCATCACCAACTACACCGGCACGATCAGCATCACCACCTCCGCCGGCCATGGCAACTGGTCGATCGTGAGCGCCAACGGCACGCTCACCCCCGGCGCGGCCGACAGCGGCGCGGCGACCTATACCTTTGTCACAAGCGACAACGGCGTGATCACGCTGGGATTGAGCGACACCCATGCCGACGACACCACGGTGAGCGTGGTTGACACCGCCGCCCCGATCACGCTGTCCACCTCCGCCACCATCAACTTCCGCGACGACGTGTTTGTAATTACTCCAGATCCGGTCCAGGTGGCCGGCCGCAATCAAGCGATGACTGCGGCGCTGTGGACCAAGGACGCCTCCACCGGCAACTGCGCGGTCAACACCCTCTACACCGGGGCCAAGGCGCTTGACGCCTGGATCACCCGCGACGCGCAGGACCCCGGCGGGGCGGCGCCGACCATTGGCGCGCTGAGCCTGCCAAGTGTGGCGCCGGCGGTGAATCCGGCGTCCAACAACCTCACCCTGACGTTTGCCAACGGACAGGCGAACTTCAACCTGTCCACCACCGACGTCGGCAAGTACGTGCTGAATATCCGCGACGACACGCGCCTGTTTGCCAACGCGGTGGACATCAGCGGCGCCTCCAACTCGATCACGACGCGGCCGTTTGCGCTGGTGGTGAACGCGATCAAGAGCGGGGCGACCAACAATCCCGGCGGCACGGCGACAGGTGGTGGCAAGTTTGTCTCCGCCGGCACCAGTTTCCAGGCCACGGTGGGGGCGTACCTGTGGAATGCCGCCGCGGATGCTGACAGCAACGGCGTGCCGGACCCGGGGGCGGGTTTGGCGCAGATCACCGCCAACGGCTTGACGCCGAAATACGCCTGGGCGACGACGCTTTCGGCGGCGAATCCGTATACGCCCGCGGCGGGGACGCTGGCCGCGCTGAACAACGGCGCCCTTGCCGCGGGGGCCTTCGCGGGCGGCAGCGCGACGCCAAACAATCTCGGCTACAACGAGGTCGGCAGCTTCACTATGAGCGTGAGCGCCACCAGCTTCCTGAATTCGGCCGGGGTCGACCTGACAAGCGCGAACGGTCTTGCCATCGTGTTCGACGGCGGCGGCAACCGCAATGGCGTGGTGGGCCGCTTTTTCCCCGATCACTTCACATTGCTTGCCGGGAGCACGGTGACGCCGGCGTGCGTGGGCGGCGGCTTTACCTACATGGACCAGCCCGCCCTGGGCTACAGCTTCACCGTCGAGGCGCGCAACCTGGCGGACGCGAAGACCGCCAATTATTTCACCCCCGGCTACAACACCGGCACGGTGTCGATGCTGGCCGAGAACAACAACAACGGCACCGACCTCAGTGCGCGCGTGACCGCGCCGGCGGGCTCCTGGTCGGCGGGCTCCTATGCTTACAACACCACGACGGCCGTATTCAGCCGGCTGGCGGCGCCGGACGGCCCTTACGACTCGCTGCAACTCGGCGTCAAGGTGACCGATCCCGACGGCGCGGTGCTCGCCGGCCTCAACATGGATCCCGCCTCCAGCGGCGTCTGCGCCGCGACCTGTAGCGGGGTCACCATCGGCGCGACCACCAGCGTCCGCTTCGGCCGGGTGACGATCGCCAACGCCTTCGGCTCGGAATTGCAGGCGCTGCCGGTGCCGCTGCACGTCGAGTACTACAACGGCAGCGGTTTCGTCACCAACCCCCAGGATGGCTGCACTTCGATCACCGCGGCCATGCTGACGCCCACGCCCGCGGCCGGCACGCCGCCGCTGACCAATATTCCCGTGGGCGGCGGCACGACCAGCGGCACGCTTGCCAACATTCCCGTCTCGGCGGGCGACGCCGGATTGAGCTTCAACGCCCCCGGCGCGGGCAACGTCGGCGATTTCACCCTGCAGGTCAACCTTGGCGCCCTGCCGTGGCTGCGATATGACTGGGATGGCAACGGCGTGAACGACAACGATCCGCCGCTGGCGCGCGTCAGTTTCGGGACCTACGGCGGCTCCGGACGCCAGATCTACATCCGCGAGCCGTGGTGATAATCATCGCGAAAACAATCGATTTGAGACCGTTTCCACACCACTGTTGATTCATTTGCAAACGGCAAACTGTAACTTTTACTGTGTCACGCGCACTATAACGCAGCTTACATGCCTGCCATGAAATTTCATCCCCTGAATCCGCGGTTGATGGTTTTAGTGCTTGCCCTGGCTGCGCAGACGTTTCCTCGGCTGGCATTGGCCGCGAATACAATCAATTCAGTTACGTTGAATGGGGGGACGAGCGTTACGGTCACGCCCGGCGCGACCATCACCGTGGTCGTGAACGAGACGACATCCGGGGGATCGACCTGGGGATCGACACAGTGGCGAATCAGCACCACGCCTCCCGGAGCCACCACATGTGACACTGCCCCCACTCCCTCCTTCACCACCAATGGCGCGCACTCCACGACGCTCGTCGGACCCGTAACTGCTCCGACACTGGCGGGGACCTACAACGCCTACTTCATCGCCAACAGCACCGCCTCAAGCTGCTCCAATACCGCAAGCCCCCTGTTTACCTTGGCCAACAGCGTGATCGTGACGGCACCCACGGTCACGTCCATCGTGCTTGCCGGCGCTAGCCCGACCAACGCGGGGACCGTTTCCTGGACGGTGACCTTCGACAGGGCCGTCACGGGCGTGGATGCCACGGCCTTTACCCTGATCGCCGGTGGATTAAGCGGGGCGTTCATCAGCGCGGTGACGGGCGGCGGCAACACCTGGACGGTGACGGCCAACACCGGCATCGGCGCCGGCACCCTGGAGCTGGATCAAACCGGTGCCGGCGCGGTCGTGGATTCGTTCGGCAATGCCCTGAGCGGCACCTTCACCGGCCCGGCCTATACCATCAGCGGCACGCCGGACTTTGTTGAATACCGCATGGACGAGGCAAGCTGGAATGGGACCGCGGGCCAGGTTGTCGACAGCTCGGGCAGCGGCTTCAATGCCACGGCCGCCAATAACGCGACGACCGCCAATATCTCTCCGGCGATACCCGGCAATCCGGGCACCTGTAGTTACGGCATCTTCGACAATGGTACCACCATCACTCAAGGCTACGTCGCGGTGCCAAACAGCTTTCCCAATTTGACCACTGATTTCACCATCACAGCGTGGATCAGGACAACCAACAATACTTTTACGGGCCAACGTATTTTTATTGACGATCAAAATAATACGGGGGGCTACGGATTCAGTCTGGCCGATAGTGGTACTCCGGGCAGGCTCAGATTCTACTCCCGCGCCATCACCCCGATTATTCTGGACTCCACTTTTACCATCGCGAACAACACTTGGTATTTCGTCGCCGCCGTTGCGGATATCACCAACAAGAAACGAACCATCTATGTTTTTAATTCCGCGGGAGTGCTTCAAAACAGCACCACCGAGCCGCCCTATAGCGGCACATGGGGAACCGACGCAGGGCCGCCGTCCATCGGCGCGGAAACCAATGCCTCGGCAGAACCGCCGAGTAATTTTCATTTTCACGGCAACCTGGACGAGGTGCGGGTATATCAGAAGGTCCTGAGCCAGCAGGCGCTGGCGGCTATCGCCACGCAGACACATCCGTGCGGCGGACAAATCAACAATTTTCTGATCGACATCGGGGCCGCCGCGGCGAGCACCTGCACGCCCAAGAACGTCACCATCACCGCCCGCGACGCCAGCAATGTCACGCTGACCGGCTACACCGGTACGGTGAACATATCGACCTCCGCCGGCCATGGCAACTGGTCGATCGTGAGCGCCAACGGCACGCTCACCCCCGGCGCGGCCGACAGCGGCACGGCGACCTATACCTTTGTCACAAGCGACAACGGCGTGATCACGCTGGGATTGAGCGACACCCATGCCGACGACACCACGGTGAGCGTGGTCGACAGTTCAATACCTCTTTCATTGTCGACCTCCGCCACCATCAACTTCCGCGACGACGTGTTTGTAATTACTCCAGATCCGGTCCAGGTGGCCGGCCGCAATCAAGCGATGACTGCGGCGCTGTGGACCAAGGACGCCTCCACCGGCAACTGCGCGGTCAACACCCTCTACACCGGGGCCAAGGCGCTTGACGCCTGGATCACCCGCGACGCGCAGGACCCCGGCGGGGCGGCGCCGACCATTGGCGCGCTGAGCCTGCCAAGTGTGGCGCCGGCGGTGAATCCGGCGTCCAACAACCTCACCCTGACGTTTGCCAACGGACAGGCGAACTTCAACCTGTCCACCACCGACGTCGGCAAGTACGTGCTGAATATCCGCGACGACACGCGCCTGTTTGCCAACGCGGTGGACATCAGCGGCGCCTCCAACTCGATCACGACGCGGCCGTTTGCGCTGGTGGTGAACGCGATCAAGAGCGGGGCGACCAACAATCCCGGCGGCACGGCGACAGGTGGTGGCAAGTTTGTCTCCGCCGGCACCAGTTTCCAGGCCACGGTGGGGGCGTACCTGTGGAATGCCGCCGCGGATGCTGACAGCAACGGCGTGCCGGACCCGGGGGCGGGTTTGGCGCAGATCACCGCCAACGGCTTGACGCCGAAATACGCCTGGGCGACGACGCTTTCGGCGGCGAATCCGTATACGCCCGCGGCGGGGACGCTGGCCGCGCTGAACAACGGCGCCCTTGCCGCGGGGGCCTTCGCGGGCGGCAGCGCGACGCCAAACAATCTCGGCTACAACGAGGTCGGCAGCTTCACTATGAGCGTGAGCGCCACCAGCTTCCTGAATTCGGCCGGGGTCGACCTGACAAGCGCGAACGGTCTTGCCATCGTGTTCGACGGCGGCGGCAACCGCAATGGCGTGGTGGGCCGCTTTTTCCCCGATCACTTCACATTGCTTGCCGGGAGCACGGTGACGCCGGCGTGCGTGGGCGGCGGCTTTACCTACATGGACCAGCCCGCCCTGGGCTACAGCTTCACCGTCGAGGCGCGCAACCTGGCGGACGCGAAGACCGCCAATTATTTCACCCCCGGCTACAACACCGGCACGGTGTCGATGCTGGCCGAGAACAACAACAACGGCACCGACCTCAGTGCGCGCGTGACCGCGCCGGCGGGCTCCTGGTCGGCGGGCTCCTATGCTTACAACACCACGACGGCCGTATTCAGCCGGCTGGCGGCGCCGGACGGCCCTTACGACTCGCTGCAACTCGGCGTCAAGGTGACCGATCCCGACGGCGCGGTGCTCGCCGGCCTCAACATGGATCCCGCCTCCAGCGGCGTCTGCGCCGCGACCTGTAGCGGGGTCACCATCGGCGCGACCACCAGCGTCCGCTTCGGCCGGGTGACGATCGCCAACGCCTTCGGCTCGGAATTGCAGGCGCTGCCGGTGCCGCTGCACGTCGAGTACTACAACGGCAGCGGTTTCGTCACCAACCCCCAGGATGGCTGCACTTCGATCACCGCGGCCATGCTGACGCCCACGCCCGCGGCCGGCACGCCGCCGCTGACCAATATTCCCGTGGGCGGCGGCACGACCAGCGGCACGCTTGCCAACATTCCCGTCTCGGCGGGCGACGCCGGATTGAGCTTCAACGCCCCCGGCGCGGGCAACGTCGGCGATTTCACCCTGCAGGTCAACCTTGGCGCCCTGCCGTGGCTGCGATATGACTGGGATGGCAACGGCGTGAACGACAACGATCCGCCGCTGGCGCGCGTCAGTTTCGGGACCTACGGCGGCTCCGGACGCCAGATCTACATCCGCGAGCCGTGGTGATAATCATCGCGAAAGCAAGCCGCTTGACGCCGCCTTTCATTCCGAGGCCGCCATTCACGTTCACCCCTGCTCCTTAAACGTCACGCCTTCAAGGATCAGGGGAGGTTTTTTTTCCGCCCCGCCGCCATTGCGCCGCATCATCGGTTTTTACCCGTCTGACGGCTGAAAACATCATTGACAATAATGAGTTAGTATGAAATTCTAAAGACTTGTGTGATTATGGGGCGCAGGGGGGCATCACGCATGTGGCAACAAGGACAATCGAGTGGCGCTGTTTAAAAAGTCACTTCACAAGAATGTCCTTTTGGCGGTATGTCCCAGCGAGGAGGGGATCGCCGTGGCCCAGGTGCGGCGGGAAAAAGGCCGGCCACCCACGCTCGAATATTGCGAGTTTCTGCCGGCCGCCAATCCGCAGCTTCAAAACGATCAATTGCAGAATCTGGTCAAGGGCAAACGCCTCCAGAACATGGAGTGCACGAGCGCCTTGGAATTGGGCACCTACAGCCTGTTGCTGCTGGAGGCGGCGGAGGTCCCCGCCGAGGAGCTGCGCGACGCCATGCGCTGGCGGGTGCGCGAACTGGTCGATTTCTCCGTGGATGACGCGGTCATCGATGTGTTCGATGTGCCGCCGCAGAGGAAGGCGGGGAACCGCATGGTCTACGTCGTCGCCGCCCGTGCCCCCGTCGTCCGGCAGCGCATCGAGCAATTGCTGAATGCCGGACTGAAGCTGAACGTCATCGACATTCCGGAGCTGTGCTGTCGCAACATCACCAGCCTGCTGCCGGAAGACGCCGGCGGCGTCGCCTTCATCAGCCTCGGCCGCCAGCGCGGGGTGCTGACATTGACCCAACAGGGAACGTTGTATTTCTCCCGGCGCCTGCAAACCGGGATCGATTTTCTCTGGCGCGAGGACGACGGATCGCGGCGCCGCGACGACGTCACCGAGCTGACCCCGGAAATCAAGGAATGGCTGGATTCGATCATCATCGAGTTGCAGCGTTCGCTCGACTACTACGAGAGTAACTTCTCGGTTCCACCCATCGCCGGCGTCGTGCTGGCGCCGCTGGGCAGGAAGGTCGATGGCGTCGCCGAATATCTGTCATCGCAGCTCGGCCGCAAGTGCCGCGTGCTCGACCTGAATGAACTCATCGACTGCGCCAGGCCGGTGCCCCAGCCGGCCCAGTTCTTCTGTCTGCCGGCGCTGGGCGCGGCGTTGCGCGATGGGATGGATGCCGCATGAAGCAGCAGATCAATCTGTTTCAGCCGCAATTTCGCAAACAGCGCAGGCTGCTGTCGGCTGTCTTCATGGCGCGCACGCTGCTGGTGTTCGCCGCCGCGCTGGCCGCCGTGTACGGCTGGCGGCTCTGGGAGTCGACGCTGCTCGGGACGCAACTCGCCGGCCTGCGCGGCGAGGCCCAGGCCGCCAGGCAGAAGCTGGCGGAGACCCAGGCAAAATTTCCCGAACGGCGGAAGGACGGTCGCCTGGAAGAGGAACTGCGGCGGCTGCAACAGGAGCTGGAGGACAGTCAAGCGGTGGTGCGGGCGTTGGAGGCCGGCGATTACGGCGATCGCAATGGTTTCTCGGCGTACTTTGAGGCCCTCTCGCGCCAGCACGTGGAGGGCACCTGGCTGAGCCGCATCGAGATCAGCGAGGGCGGCAGGCAGGTGGGGCTCGAAGGCCACGCGCTCGCGCCCGAGCTGGTGCCGCTTTACGTGCAGCGTCTGGGCCAGGAGAAAATTTTCAACGGCAAATCCTTCAGCGAATTGGAACTGAAGCGACCCAAGGACCAGGCGGTCCCCCGCGTGGATTTTTCACTGTTCACCCAGCCACCGTCGGTGCAGGGGGGCAAGAAGAATGGCTAGCCTGGCGCGGACCATGGCCAGAATCGACGCCTTGCAGGGCCGCGAACGCGCGTTGCTGTTTGCCGCCGCCACCCTGCTGCTGTTGTGGCTGTGGCACGCGGCGCTCTGGCAGCCGTTGTCTCAACAGCGGGCCCGGATCATCGCGGACATCGGCCAGACACGGGATGACATCGCCGCGGCCGAGCGGCAGGCGTCCGAGATCGAAAAGCGGGGGGTCGTCGATCCGGACGCCGACAACAGGATCCGGGCGGCGCAACTGCGCGCGCAGATCGAGGAAACCCGGCAGCAACTGGCGCAGGATGGATCGCAACTGGTGCCGCCGGAGAAAATGGCCGAGGTACTGCAGGCGATGATAGCGAAATCCGGCAAGCTGACCCTGGTCGCACTCAATGGTGAGGGCACCTCGCCGCTGGGGCCGGCGGCGTCGCTTGCCACGGACGCGCAATCAGGGGCCGCGGCCGCGCCGCCCGCCGGGCGGCACGTGACGGCTTACCGGCACGGCCTGCGTCTGGAGTTCTCCGGCCCCTATCTCGACATGCTGGAATATCTGCGGACGCTGGAATCGCTGCCCTGGAAGTTTCTGTGGGGAGCGGTGGAGTACGAGGCCGGCGAATATCCACAGGGCAGGGGAGCCATTGTAGTATATACCGTCAGTCTGGCCCCGGCTTGGATAGGCACATGAACCCGTTCCGCCTGAAGTGGCCGTCGATCCCCGGCGTCCTTCTGTGGGGTCTGGCGTGGCCATTGTATGCGGGTCCTCTGGACGATCCGACCAGACCGCCGGATTTTCAGGGCATGGCGGCAACGAAGGCGCCGGCGGAGATCCCCAAGGAGGTCACCGATTTCAGGCTGCGCGCGGTGAAGGTGGGCGCCCATTCACGGTGGGCCATCATCAACGACGAGCGGGTGGTGGAAGGCGACAAGATCGGACCGGCCCAGGTTCTTCAAATCCAGCCGGATCGAGTGCTGATCGATTACGACGGCCAGCAGATCACCCTGTCATTGCTGGCCCAGGACGTAAAAAGCCCGCCGCGCGCGGGCCAACCCCAAGGTAAGAAACCATGAAGACATGCACCGTGCCGCTCCGATCGCTGTACGCCATGCTGGTGATGATGGTGATTTCCGGCTGCGACAACCTGCCGCCGCTCAAGCACACGCTTGAAACCATTGAACAGCAGGTGTCCACGCCGGCGCCCGCCAAGGAAGCCGTCAAGAAACCGGCGACGCCGCCGGCGGTGCCTGCCGACGTGTCCCAGGCGCTGCTGCCCTCCATACGCCTCAACGCCCAGGAACTGCCCAAGATCAGCGACGAGCAGCGCTTCGACATCTCTGTCAATGAGGTGCCGGCGAACCAGTTTTTCATGAGTCTGGTGGATGGCACGAAGTACAACATGGTTGTGCATCCCGAAGTCAGCGGCAACATCACGCTCAATCTCAAGAACGCGACCATTCCGGAGGTGCTGGAGGCGGCGCGCGACGTGTACGGTTATGAATTCGTGCGCACCGACTACGGTTTCCAGGTGTTGCCGGCGCGGCTGGAGGCGCGCGTCTATCAGATCAATTACCTCAACATTCAACGCCATGGCGAGTCCTCGACCTTCGTGAGTTCAGGCACGCTGCAACCCGTCAATGGCGCCCAGAACCAGCCGTCGCAGCAGAGTAGCAGCGCCTACGGCTCCCCGGTCACGTCGGGCGTCAACGAGCATCGGACGGTGGTGGGCACGCAAATCAACACCGTGCAGCCGGAAACGACGTTCTGGAAGGAGCTGCAATCCGCCGTGCTGGCCATCGTCGGCACCAGTCCCGGCCGCAGCGTCGTGGTCAACCCCGAATCCGGCGTGGTGGTGGTGCGGGCCTTGCCGAATGAATTGCGCGAAGTCGAGACGTTTCTGCGCGCCACCCAGCTGGTCACCCAGCGGCAGGTCATCCTCGAGGCCAGGGTGCTCGAGGTGCAGCTGAACGAGGGCTACCAGACCGGCATCAACTGGGGCGCCCTGAGCGGCGATTTCGCGGCCTTCCAGACGGGCGGCGGCTCGAATCTGAATCCGTCGAACCCCACGGGCCTGAATTCAAACGCGGGTGACACGGTAACCCTGGCGCCAGGCGTGGCGCCGGCGCTGACCAGCGCGGCCGCCACCGCCTTCGGTGGCGTCTTCGCGCTGGCGGTCAACAGCCGCAACTTCGAGGCCTTCATCGAACTGCTGAAATCGCAGGGCAACGTGCAGGTGCTCTCCAGCCCGCGTGTCTCCACCATGAACAATCAGAAGGCGCTCATCAAGGTGGGCACTGATCAGTTTTTCGTGACCAACATCTCGACCACCACCGTGACCGGCACCGCGACGACCTCCACGCCCAACATCGAGCTGACGCCGTTCTTCTCCGGCATCGCGCTGGACGTGACGCCGCAGATCAGCGAACAGGGCGATGTCACGCTCCACATCCATCCCTCCGTGAGCGTCGTCACCGAGGATCAGCGGGTATTCAGCGTCGGCGGCATCAGCCAGCAGTTTCCCCTGGCGAAGACCACGGTGCGCGAATCCGACAGCATCGTCCGCGCCAGGAGCGGGCAGATGGTCGTGATTGGCGGCCTCATGCAGGACAGCACCAACGATACCGATGCCACGACGCCCAAACTCGGGGATCTGCCGGTCATCGGCGCCTTCTTCGGGCACAAGCGCCAGGCGACGGCGAAGAGCGAACTGGTCATCCTGCTGCGCCCGATCGTCGTGGAAGGCGAGGATGAGTGGCTCAACGCCGCAACCGAATCCAGGGAGAGATTCCGGCGCCTGCACGAACAGCTCGATAAATGGACGGAACAACGCCAGGACCCCGCCGCCCCCTACGGGGTCGCGCCTTGATCGCGCCCTCCTAGAGGCAGCCCGGCATGTATCTCGAGTTTTTCGGTTTTCGCGAAATGCCGTTTTCAATAACGCCGGACACCGCGTTTTTCATGAGCCGCGCGGGCTATCAGGACGCCCTCAATGTGCTGCTGGTGGCGCTGCGCGGCGGCGAGGGTTTCGTCAAGATCACCGGCGAGGTGGGCACCGGCAAGACCCTGTTGTGCCGCACGCTGATGAACAGGCTGGGGGGGGAATACCTTCCGGCCTATATCCCCAACCCCTACCTCAAGCCGATGGCGCTGTTCCTGTCGATCGCGGATGAACTGCGCATCCCCTACCCCGGCAACATCGGTCAGCACGATTTCATGAAGCGGCTGTATCAGGCGCTGCATGATTTTCACAGGGCCGGCAGGCGCGTGGTCATCTGCCTGGACGAGGTGCAGGCCATGCCGGTGGAAACGCTGGAGACGTTGCGATTGCTGACCAATCTGGAGACGGAGAAGAGCAAACTGCTGCAAGTGGTGCTGTTCGGCCAGCCCGAACTGGATCGGGTGCTGGAAAACCCCTCGATCCGCCAGCTGCGCCAGCGCATAACCTTTTCCTTTCACCTGCTGCCCCTGAACCGGGTGGCGCTGGATCACTACGTGCGCCACCGGCTCGCGGTCGCCGGCCATGAGGGCCCGGATTTGTTCAGCCGCAGCGCGATGGATCTCATGTTCGGCGCCAGCGGCGGCATCCCGCGGCTGGTCAACATCCTCGCCAACAAGGCGCTCATGGCCGCCTTCGGCCGCGGCGAGCGGCGGGTGGACAAGGCGCACATGATGCTTGCCGTTGCCGACACGGAGGATGCCAGGCGGTGGGCGCAAATCCAGAAACCGCGCGCCGGCCAGCGCCTGTTCCACTGGCTGTACGGCATGCTGGGCGCGATGGCGCCGGTGGCTGTGTTTGTGGCCGGCCTGCACGCCCTTCTGCCGGGGAATCTGACGTCGTGAGCCTGATCAATCAAGTGCTGGTCGATCTGGAGAAGCGGCGGGGCCTGCTGCCGCCGACGGCGCAGGTCAGGTTGTCTGGATTGACCGCCGCCGAGCGATCCACCGCGGCGAAGGAACCGGGAGCCCGGCGGGCGGGTCTGCTCCTGTTTTTATTGGTGCTTGCGGGCGCATTGTTCATCAAGCGCGAGGACCTGCTGGCGCAACTTTACACCCCCGCGCCGGCCAGGAACGGCACGGTCACGGCGGCCGGGACAACCCCGCCGGCGGCACATGCGGATGGCTCGATTGCAATCGTGCCAGGCGCGCCGGCCCGCGATTCCAGCAACCCCCGGGCCGAACCTCCGCCGGCGACGGGCCCGACCGTCGCCGAGCTTACGCGCCTGGCGGCCGGCAAGGAGGGAAGCGACGTCGCCCTCGATCTGCGTTTTACCGCGCCGGTTGACTACACGCTAAAGAGCGATCCGGGGGGCGGGGCCACGCTGCGGCTGGCCAAGGTCAACCTGCGCGAGGGTTACCTCCAGGCCTTCAGCAATGACGGACTGGTTCACGACGTGCAGGTGCGGCACGGGGACGGCGACGAGGTGGACGTGCGGTTTTCGCTGCGCGCGGGCTTGAGCGCCGGGAAGACGGAAATCACCGCCGCGGACGGCGGCGGTTACCGGCTGCTGGTGCATTTCAACGACGATGGCGTCCCGCCCGCCCGCAACGCCGAATCCCGCCAGTCGGCCTCTGCGCGGCTTGCCGGCACGGCGGCGCACGCGGGGACGAAGGGCCGCGCGCGGCGGCCGCAGGCCACGCCGTCACCGCCGCCGGCCCACGAAGACAAGCACGAACTCCGGGCGGGGAAAACGCCGGCGCGGGACGCCGCTGCCGATGCCGCGGGCCGCGAAAACGTGGTGGTTGAAAACGAGCAGCCCGGCGTTTTTCACAAGACGATGCACACGCCCGATCCGGTCGACCCGAAGACCCGGCTTTACGCGTCCGCCACGGCCGCGTTGCGCAGCGGCAATCGCGATCAGGCGCTGGCGTTGGGCCGGGAGGCCCTGGCGGCCGATCCCACGGCCGCAGCGCCGCGACTGCTGGTGGCGACGATCCTGATGGAGGACAAACACGATGCCGAAGCGCGCGCATTGCTGGAAACGGGCCTGGCCCAGGCGCCCGGAAACCGCGACTACAAGCTGCTCTACGCGCGTCTGCTGTCGGAGACCGGCGAGACGGGCAAGGCGATCGAATTGCTGACGCGTGACGCGCCGTCGCCGGCGGACGATCCCGACTATCATGCGCTGCTCGCCGCCTTGTTGCAGCGCGCCGGCCGTCATGGCGACGCCATCGTTTCGTACCGTCGGTTGCTGTCCGTGCGGCCGCAGAACGGCCTGTGGTGGATGGGTCTGGGGATTTCATTGTCGGCGTCCGGCCAGCGCCAGCAGGCACGGGACGCGTTCAATCACGCCCTGACGGATCGGAGCCTGCCGGTCCGGCTGCAACAATTCCTCAACGATCAACTCCGGCAATTGCAGAAGGCGAGCACCTGAAATGGTACAGCGACGGAAAATCCGCCTCGGCGAACTGCTGGTCCAGAACAGGATCATCTCCACCCAGCAACTGGAGGCGGCGCTGGCCGAGCAGAAGAAGAGCGGCCACAAGCTCGGCCGCATCCTCATCGACAAGGGCTACATCAACGAGGACCAGCTGGTGCAGTTTTTATCCAAGCAAATCAGCGATCCGTTCCCGTTCGTCGATCTGGCGCACTTCAAGCTGGATCCCGAGGTGGCCAGGATGATCCCCGAGATCCACGCCCGGCGTTTGCGGGCCGTGGCGCTGAAGGTCGAGCCCAAGGGGGTCCTCGTCGGCATGTCCGATCCCACCAACATTTTTGCCTACGATGAACTGACCCTGCTGCTCGGCAAGCCGGTCAATCTGGCCGTGGTGCGGGAGGCGGATCTGCTCAAGACGCTCGACACGGTTTACCGGCGCACCGAGCAGATCACCGGTTTCGCCCAGGAATTAAGGCAGGAATTGGGCAGGGGCGACACCACACAGGAGCTGGTGGCCACCGACGTCGCCGACGCGCCGGTGGTCAAGCTGCTGCAAACCCTGTTTGAGGACGCCCTCCAGATCAAGGCCTCCGACATTCACATCGAGCCGGACGAGACCGTGCTGCGCATACGCCAGCGTGTCGACGGCGTGTTGCAGGAGCATGTCCTCAACGAAAAGCGCATCGCCCCCTCGCTGGTGCTGCGCCTGAAACTGATGGCGGGCCTCGATATTTCCGAGAAACGCCTGCCCCAGGACGGGCGCTTCTCCATCAAGGTCAGGGGACGCATCATTGACATCCGCATCTCCACCATGCCGGTGCAGTATGGCGAGTCGGTGGTCATGCGTCTGCTGGATCAGAGCCAGGGGGTGTTGAACCTCGATCAACTGGGCATGCCGGACGAGATGCGCCGGCGCTTCGAGCGCATCATCAGGCGGCCCCACGGCATCGTGCTGGTCACCGGGCCCACCGGCAGCGGCAAGACCACCACGCTCTATGCCGCGCTGCAACTGCTGAACTCGCCGGAAAATAAGATCATCACCGTCGAAGACCCCGTCGAATACCGCCTGCCGCGCATCAACCAGGTGCAGGTTCACACCGACATCGGCCTGACCTTCGCGCGGGTGCTGCGTTCCGCCCTGCGCCAGGATCCCGACATCATCCTCGTCGGCGAGATGCGCGATGAGGAGACCGCGCAGATCGGCCTGCGCGCGGCCATGACCGGCCACCTGGTGCTGTCCACCCTGCACACCAATGACGCCGTGAGCACCGTCAACCGCCTGCTCGACATGGGCATCGCCGGCTATCTGCTGGTCTCGGCCCTGAACGCCATCCTGGCGCAGCGGCTGGTGCGGCGCATATGCACGAGCTGCCAGCAACCCGCGCCGCCTTCCCCCGAGGCGCAGGCGTGGTTGCACGCCAAGACCGGCAACCAGCACCTGCAGGCGAAATTCATGCGCGGCGTGGGCTGCCACCACTGCAACAACACCGGCTATTCCGGGCGCATCGGCGTCTATGAGCTGCTGGAGCTGACCGAGCAGACGAGCATGATACTTTCCCGCGGCGACAGCGCCAGCTTCGCCGTGCACGCCAAGCGCACCGCCGGATACCGGCCGCTGGAGCAGATGGCCCTGGATTACGCCCTTGCCGGCATCACCACGATTGATGAAGTCATACGCGTCTCGGCGGACACCGAGGCCCTGGAACCCGCCGCCGCCCCCGTGGCCGCCGCGCCCGCGTCGGCCGTGTCGTAGCCGGTGAATTCCAATGCCTAGCTACCGTTACCGCGGCCGCAACCGCATGGGCGAACTCATCGAGGGCCGGGTCGAGGCGGCGAACACCGGCGCCGTCGCGGCCCAGTTGATCGACGGCGGCGTCACGCCGCTGGAGATCACCGAAGCCGCGGCGCGGGCGGGGGCGGTGGACTGGCGGATTTTCAAGGAGCAACCCACGCTGACGGATCTCATTCTGTTCGCCCGCCAGCTCTACGCGCTGCTGAAGGCCGGCGTGCCCATCATCCAGGCCATGACCGGCCTGGTGCGATCCACCCGCAACGCGGGGCTGGTGGAGGTGCTCAAGGATGTTCAAACCCAGATTGAATCGGGTCGCGAACTGTCCGCCTGCCTGGCGCGGCATCCCAGGGTGTTCAGCACGCTGTTTGTCGCCGTGGTGCGCGTCGGCGAGAAGACGGGCCGGCTCGATGACGCCCTGTGGCAGCTGGCGCAGTATCTGGATCTGGAAAAGGACACCCGCGAACGGGTCAAGGCGGCGCTGCGATATCCCGCCATGGTGCTCATCGCCATCGCCGTCGCCATGGGCATCCTCAACGTGGTGGTGATCCCGCAATTCGCCGCCTTGTTCGCACGCGTGAACGTGGAACTGCCCCTGCCCACGCGCATCCTGATCGGCACGTCCAACCTGTTCGTCCACTACTGGCCGGCCATGATCCTCGGCGTCCTGCTGATCGCGGTCGTGGCGCGTTCGTGGGTGGCCACGGAGCCGGGCCGTCTGGCGTGGGACCGTTTCAAGCTGCGGCTGCCGTTGGTGGGCGACATCCTGAAGCGCGCCGCCCTCGGTCGGTTCGCGCGCGCCCTGTCCATGGCGCTGAAGTCGGGTGTGCCCCTCACCCAGGCGCTCAACGTCGTGGCCCGCGCGGTGGACAACACCTATATCGGGAGTCACATCCTGGGAATGCGCACCGGCGTGGAACGCGGCGACACGCTCAGCCACACGGCGGCGGGCACCGGCATTTTCTCGGCACTGGTCATCCAGATGCTGACGGTGGGCGAGGAGACCGGTGCGATCGATCAATTGATGGAGGAAGTGGCCGGTTTTTATGAACGCGAGGTGGATTACGACATCAAGAACCTGAGCCAGACCATCGAGCCCGTCCTGATCGTGTGCATCGGCGGCATGGTGCTGATCCTGGCGCTCGGCATCTTCCTGCCGATGTGGGACCTGGCGAGCGTGAAGCTCAGGCACTGATGGCGGTTGAAACCGCGATCCTGCGCCGGAACCTCGGCCGTTTCGAAACGGCCATGGTTGTGATCGTGATGGGGATATTGACGGCGGTCTTCCACCAGCGGGTGCAACGGCTGGAGGCCGAAATGGATCACGCCGCCGTCGATTTGATGATCAACCAGCTCCGCACCCAGTTGCTTATTTTCCAGGCGGAACTGGCGATCGCCGGCAAAGGCGCGCGGCTGGTGGATTACGACGGGCGCAATCCCTTTGCGCTGATGTCGGCGGTGCCGACCAACTATGCCGGGGAGATCGACGGCGACCGGCCGGAGCAGATGGCGCCGGGCCACTGGTATTTCGACAGGCGCGACGGCTGGATCATCTACCGGGTGATGAATGATGCGTATTTCAGGAGCGACCTGCCGGGGCCGGGGCGCTTGCGGTACCGTTTGAGCCTGGATTACGAGGATGTCAACAGCAACGGCCGTTATGATGCGGGTGTGGACAGGGCATGGGCCTTGTCTGTGCAAAAACTGGATCACTATGAATGGACCGGAAAGTGAGGGGATGGGGGGTTTTTCCGCAGTGCGCAACCATGATTCTGGAAACAATCGCATAAATTTGTGCTAGCATTTAAAAAAGAAAGGAGAGTAATCATGAAAACAGTGCAGCAAGGTTTCACCTTGATTGAATTGGTCACGGTCATCGTCATTCTGGGCATCCTGGCGGCCTTCGCCCTGCCGCGGTTCGCGGGGCTGGAGACACAGGCGCGGGTTTCGGCCGTGAACGGTATCGCAGGGGGTGTGAGGGCCGGCGCGGCATTGGCGCATGCCGCCCAACTCGCCCAGGGCAAGAGCACGGGCGCGGCGGTCACCATGGAAGGCAACTCCGTGGCCATGACCTTTGGCTACCCCACCGCCGCGGCGGCGGGTATTGACAAGACTCTTCAAAGCACCGCTGGTTTTACTGCTGCCGGCAGCAGATACTATTACATCAGCAGTGCACCCACGACAGCCACTTGCAGGGTGACCTATACAGCGCCCGCCGCTGCGAATAATCCTCCGACCATCACTCCCTCGACAGGAGGCTGCTAGCGGGTTTTTTAGAAGCACGTCGCGGCCGCCCGGCACCCGACGGGGGGTCAAGGGTGCGTGTGGCAGGAAACTGAAGGAGGCATGCAGCAGACCCGCGTCGCGATTTCGTGGAGCGGCAAGGCCCCGCCAGGGGGTCGTGTCAATGGCTACACCCTCACGGAGTTGGTGACCGTCCTGGTGATTGTAGGCATCGTGGCGGCATTTGCCGGACCGCGGTTCTTCACCACCACTGATTTCACCAGGCGCGGTTTCTATGAAGACGCGCTGGCGGCGCTGCGCTACGCGCAGAAATTCGCCATCGCCTCCCGCTGCACCTCGGTCACCGCCACCTTTACCGCCGGCACCGGCCCGCCCGCGGGCTATGCCCTCACCCGCGCCGGTTGTCCGCCGGGCAACACCAGCGGAGCAGTGGTGCGGCCGGACGGCAGCAACTTCAGCAACACCGCGCCTTCCGGAGTGGCGGTCTCCGCCGCCACGATCACCTTTGACGAGATGGGCCGCACCACCGCGTCCGCCACCGTGACCGTCGGCGGCCGCACCATCACCGTGGAACAGGAAACCGGGTTCGTCCATTGAAGCGCCGTTCGCAAAGTGGCCTGACCCTCATCGAACTGGTCAGTTCGATCCTGATCCTGATCATCGCCGTGGGCGGCGTGATGCTGGCGGTGAACAGCGCCACCAGCCGCAGCGCCGATCCCATGATCGAGGAACAGGCCGCCGCCATCGCCCAGTCCTATCTGGAGGAGGCCCTGCTCAAGCCCTTCTGCGATCCGGACTGGGCGGGGGCGGCGACCTGTCCCACCAGCTGCGTGACCTCGGCCTGCGGCACCTGTGCCGGCGCCATCGGGCCGGCCGAGACGCGCGCCACTTATGACGACGTTTGCGATTACAATTTCACCGACGCCGGCGCCCGCGATCAGACCGGCGCGGCGCTGGCGGGACTGGGCGGTTACACCGTGCAAATCACCACGACCAGCACGGGCGTGACCTTCAACGGTTTGAATTCCAACGCCGGCCAGGTGGTGCGCGTGGACGTCAGGGTGACTCATCCCGCGCTCACCGGCGCCCGCACCGTGACCGGCTACAGGACGAATTACTGACCCATGGGGCGCGCGCGGTTTTCTGCCGGCTTTACGCTCGTCGAGATGGTGACGGTCATCGTCATCGGCGGCATTCTCGCGGCGGTGGCCTGGCGCAACATTTCGCAACCCATCACGGGCTTCGAGGACTCCACGCGGCGCGCGCAACTGGTCGACGTCGCCGAGAGCGCGCTGCACCGCATGACCAGCGAAATCCGGCTGGCGGCGCCCAACAGTGTCCGGTTGACGTCCAACGGCGTCACGTTTCTTTCCACCTGCACCGCGAGTGCCGGCACACCGTGCGCGATCGAAATCCTGCGTACCGTCAGCGGCGGCCGTTATCGTGCCCAAGCCGACAGCACCAACAATGATGTCTGCGCCAGTGGCGACGGAGATACGCTTAATTTCAACGTCGCCGCCGATTGCTTCGAGGTGTTGGGGCCGCCGACGACTTTCAGCTTCGGCACCATCACGCCCGGCGGTGCAGGCGCCACCCAAGCGAATTGTTTATCGAATGCACTCACCGCCAACTGTTTGGTCATCTATAACACGGGTCAGAGTGGCGCCAATGCCTACGCCGGGGACGATATCGCCGTGGTGACGGCGGCCACGCCGGTGACCGCGCCGACCTCGGTGTCGTTCAACATTGCGCCCAAGACCAAGTTTCCCACCGGTTCGCCCAGCCAGCGCTTCGACATTGTCGACACGCCGGTCAGTTTTGTTTGCGACGTTTCCACGAATCAAATCAATCGCTACGACGCCTATCCCATTGCCGCAACTCACGCCATGCCACCGGGAGGCGCCGCTAAGCTGCTGGCGAACCAGGTGACGGCGTGCCGGTTCGATTACACGGCGGGCACCGCGACGCGCGCCGGCCTCGTGACCATCTCCCTCACGGTCGGGGATCCCAGCGCCACCAGCGGCGGCGCGATGCAGGTGACGCTCCTCGATCAGGCGCACGTCCTCAACGTGCCATGAACGGCATCCATCGATTCCAGAGGGGCTTTTCACTGGTCGGGACGGTGTTCATCATCACCGTGCTGGCGGCGGTGGCGGCGTTCATGGTGACCATCACCGGCACGGAGCAGGCGGCGGCGACGTATTCGCTGCAGGGCGCGCGCGCCTACGCCGCGGCGCAAAGCGGCATCGAGTGGGCCGCGCGCCAGGCCTTGGTGGCCGGCAGTTGCGCCGCCAGCGCCACCATCACGCCGGCCTCCGGCGCGCCGAACAACTTCACCATCACGGTGACCTGCGCCGCAACGTCGGTGACGGAGGGCGCGAAAACCTACAACGTGTACAACCTGTCTGCCACGGCCACCACCGGATCAACGGCCACCGCCGATCTCATCACCCGCAGCGTGCAGGCGAGCGTCACCAATGGTTGAACCGTGGACCGCGTCATGGCCGCCCGCGAACACCGGCGGACTGATTCATCGAGGGATGCAAGCGTGATGATTTGGATGCCAAGGATCAGAAGGCCTTCTCCCGCAGCAGTGATGGCGGTGGCGCTGCTGCTGACCGCCGCGGCGTACTGGCCCGGCCTGCACGGTGAATTCGAGTTCGACGACTATCCCAATATCGTGAAGGTCGACGCCCTGCACGTGTCGCAGGCCAGTCTGCGGGCTTTTCGGGACGCCGCGCTGGTCGGCAACGCCGGCCAGCGGCCGCTGGCGTACCTCAGTTTCGCCCTGAACCATTATTTCTTCGGTCTCGATCCCTTTTACTTCAAGTTCGTCAACCTGGTCATCCATCTTGCAAACGGCGTCCTGCTGTTTCTGCTGGGGCGCATCCTGCTCGCGGAGATGTACATCGCATCCGCCCTGTGCGCGCCACTGGCGGCGATCGCGGCGGCGATCTGGCTGCTCCATCCGCTGAATCTCACCAGCGTGCTGTACGTGGTGCAGCGCATGACCAGCCTGGCCAGTTTGTTCATGCTGGCGGGGATGCTCTGTTACGCGGCGGGCAGGCAGCGGATGCTAACGGGGGGCAGGGGGCGCGCGCTCATCGCCTGGGGATCGTGCGGCTTCGGCCTGCTTGCACTTGCGACCAAGGAAATCGCCGTGCTGATGCCGGCATACCTGCTGGTGATGGAAGTGACGGCGTTTCGCTGGCGCGCGGCCCGCATGGCGGATCGGAAATTCCTGCAAGTATTTTTCGCCCTGGCCCTCGTGCTGCCGGCGCTGGCCGCGGGACTGTACCTGTTGTCCGGGCCGGGCTGGTTCGTTGAAGGTTACCAGGACCGCGGCTTCACGGTGGTGGAACGGCTCATGACCGAGGCGCGCGTGCTGTGGTTTTATCTCTCGCTGATTGTCTATCCGGACATCGCGCGCATGGGCCTGTACCACGACGATATCGCGCCGTCGCACGGCTTGTTGGCGCCGCCGACCACCTTGTTTTCCATCCTCGGCCTGATTGTGCTGCCGGCGCTGGCCGTGCGATCACTGCGGCGGATGCCGCCGCTGGCGCTGGCAATAGGGTGGTTTCTCGCCGGCCATGCGCTGGAATCAACGATACTGCCGCTGGAAATCGCCCACGAGCACCGCAATTATCTGCCCGACTTCGGGCCCATCCTGGCGGTCACGTGGGCGCTGGTCATGATGGCGCGCGCCACCGCCGCCTGGTGGCGTCTTGCGCCGCCGGTTCTCTACCTTGTTTTGATGTTCAACAACACCTTCGCGCGGGCGTGGGACTTCGGGGAGTACGCGGGACACACCGTGGAGGAGGCGATCAACCACCCGCAATCGGCGCGCTCGATGCATGCCCTCGGCTGGTTATATTACCGTATCTACTTGAAAACGCATGACGCTTCGACACTGGCGCTGGCGCAGGATACGCTGCAACGCGCCGGCGAACTCGATCAAATCGACATCCTGCCCTATCACACGCTGGTCATGATAGCTTATGAAACCGGACTCCCGCCCGATCCCGGCTGGTTCTCCGCCATCAGGCGGCGGCTGGCTGCAGGCCCGGCGGCCCACGCCAATCTGGCCTACCTGGCGGATTTGGTGTATTGCCAGCGCAGTTTTTGCAAAATCCCCTTCAGCGAAATGGAGGGTTTTTTTGACGCCTGGGTGCACAACCCCGGGAACAGCCGGCGCATGATGGCGGAGATCTACAATCTGCGCGCCGCTTGGGAGCGCGATCGCGGCCGACAAATTGCGGCCGGCGAATATCTGCAAAAGGCCATTGCGATGGATCAGGACGACCCCATGTTCCATGTCGGGCTCGCCAACTGGTACGCGCAGCGGGGCGACAGGCGGCTGGCGTATGCGGAACTTGCAATCGTGGGCAGGCTCGATCCGCTGGGCAGATATCAAAGGGCGGTCATGGTTGATCAGTTGCTGCGCGCGGCGGCGCCGGCAATCGACAATCAGAAAAATTGACGGGCGCTTGAGGAAAGGATGGTTCAGGACGCGGCGCGGCGGCCCGCGCTGTCCGCCGGCGCCGCGGCCGCCGCCGGCAGCCTGAGCAGCGGTTTTCCGGTCATCTCCCTCGGGATGGGCAGGCCCATGATGGTGAGCAGGGTGGGCGCCACGTCGGCCAGCGTGCCGCCGGGCGCCATCGCCGCCGGCCGCCCCACGTAGATCAACGGCACCTTGTTGCTGGTGTGCGCCGTGTGCGTCTGGCCGATGACGTGCTTGGTCGAGACCTCGCGCATTTTCTCCGCGTTGCCGTGATCGGCGGTGATGAGCATTTCCATGCCGGCCTCGCGGGCCGCGGTTTCGATGCGGCCCAGGCACAGGTCCAGCGTCTCGATGGCCCTGACCGCCGCCTCGAAGTTGCCGGTGTGGCCGACCATGTCGGCGTTGGCGAAGTTGCAGATGATGGCGGCGTATTTTTTGCCGCGGATGGCCTCCACCAGCCGGTCGGTGACCTCCGCGGCGCTCATGGCCGGCTGCTGATCGTAGGTCGGCACGTGCGGCGAGGGCACCAGGATGCGGTCCTCGCCCGGGAACACGCGCTCCTCGCCGCCGTTGAAAAAGAAGGTCACGTGCGCGTACTTCTCGGTCTCGGCGATGCGCAGCTGCTTCAAGCCCAGGCCGGCGATGTATTCGCCGAAGGTGTTGGGGATGTGCTGGGGCGGGAAGGCCACCGGCGCGTCGTAGTCGTCGCTGTAGCGCGTCATGGTGACGAACGCGCCCGGTCGCGGCGTGCGCGCGCGGGTGAAACCGTCGAAGCGCCTTTCCAGGAAGGCCTCGCTCAGCTGCCGCGCGCGATCGGCTCGAAAATTGGCGAAGACCACGGTATCGCCGTCCTCGACCCGCACCGGCTGTCCGCCGCGGGGAACGATGACCGTGGCCTTCACGAACTCGTCGGTCTCGCCGCGGGCGTAGGCCATGTCCAGCGCGATCAGCGGATCGTTGGCGGTGTACAAACCGCGCCCGTCGGCGACGAGATCATAGGCGGCCTGGGTGCGCGACCAGCGGTGATTGCGGTCCATGGCATAGTAACGGCCGATGAGGCTGGCGATGCGACCGCAGCGCCGGAGCTCGTTGAACTTGAGCATGACCTTTTGCAGCGACAGGCCCGCGCTCTTCGGCGGGGTGTCGCGGCCGTCGAGGAAGGCGTGGACGTAGATGCGACTCACGCCGCGCCCGGCGGCCATCTCCATCAGCGCCAGCACGTGGTCCTCGTGGCTATGCACGCCGCCGGGCGACAAGAGTCCCAGCAGGTGCACGGCGCGCTCCTCCGCGGCCGCGGCGTCAAAGGCGCGTGTGAGGACCGGGTTGCGATGGAATTCACCCTCGCGGATGGCGGTGGTGATGCGGGTGAATTCCTGGTCGATGGTCCGCCCGGCGCCGAGGTGCATATGGCCGACCTCGGAGTTGCCCATCTGATGTTCCGGCAGTCCGACGTCGAGGCCGGAGGCGCTGATCAACATGTGGGGACATCCCGCCCACAGGCGATCCCACACCGGCTTCTGGGCGCTGTGGATGGCGTTGTACTGCGTGTTCTCGGAGTAACCCCAGCCGTCGAGGACGATCAGGAGCACCGGTTGACACGGCGGCGGCATGAATCTTTAGGCGCGGCTCTGGTTCGTGCCGAACGGCACGTTTCAATCAGACAGTGTATCATGAAGCGTATTCCAACCGCAGTCATTCATCCGCAGCGAGATTCATGACAACCATGTCGCGGCTACCTGAATTCATCGTCCATCACTGGCTGTTGTTTTCCTTGCTCGGGCTGATTCTGGCGTTGCTGGCCCACAATCTCGCCGGGGAATTCAGCCGTGGCGGCGGAATGCTGGCGCCCAGGCAGGCGGTGCAACTCATCAACCGGCAGGGCGCGCTGGTGCTGGACGTGCGCGAACAACAGGAATTCGAGCGCGGGCACATCGTCAACGCGCGCCATGCGCCGGCCGCCACGCTGGACGCGCAGTTGCCGGCGCTGGCCCCTTACCGCGAACGGCCGGTGCTGTTATATTGCGCCGCCGGCGACGTCTCCGCCAGGGCCGGCAGGGCGCTGCGGCGGGCGGGTTTCTCGCGGGTGCACGTATTGAAAGGCGGGCTCAACTCCTGGCGGCAGGAAAACCTCCCGGTGGTGGTTTGACCGGTGCGGGGGCGGCTTTGATCGGCGCAAGTACAACCACAGAAAGAGGTCATCATGGCTGAGGAAAAAAGCACGACGGCGAACACCGCGTCGGACCACAAGCCCGACGGCAAGACGCGCACGGGCCATTTGAGCATCCAGAAGGTGTACGTGAAGGATTTGTCCTACGAGGCGCCGAACACGCCGCACATCTTCATGGAGGAGTGGAAGCCGACCGTGGACCTGCAGCTCGCCAACAGCACGGCACCGCTCGGCGGCGACATCCACGAAGTGGTGCTGACCGTGACCGTGACGGTGCGCTTCGATGAGAAGGTGGCCTACTTGATCGAGGTCAAGCAGGCCGGCATCTTCAATCTGGCCGGCTTTCCGGAACAGCATCTGGCGCCGGTGCTGGCCACCGTCTGCCCCAACATCCTGTTTCCGTTCGCGCGCGAGGTCGTGTCCGACATCGCCACCAAGGCCGGCTTCCCGCAGTTGCTGCTGGCACCGGTCAACTTCGAGGCCCTGTACGCGCAGGAGGTCATGCGCCAGCGCAACGCGGCGGCCGAAGGCGCCACCGCGCCCGCGGCTACGGCGCACTGAAAAATGACTTGACCCAACGGCGGCGAGCGCGTGAGGCAGCGGCCGATATTGATCGCCGGCGCCGGTTCGTGGGGCACGGCGCTGGCCATGCTCGTGGCCCGCAACGGCCATCCCGCCCTGCTATGGGGACGTGACGCGGCGCATGTCACGACCTTGAGCCGCGAGCGCTGCAATGCGCGTTATCTGCCCGGCTTCGTCTTCCCGCCGCTGCTCTCGCCGGTGGAGGAGCTGGAGGAGGCGCTGGCGCAGGCGGGCGACGTGATCGTCGCCGTGCCGGTGGCTGGGTTGCGCGCGGTGCTGGAACAAATCGCCGTGCATGCGCCGCCCGATGTCCGCATCAGCTGGGCCTGCAAAGGCTTCGAGCACGACACCCTGTGCCTGCCGCACGAGGTCGTGGAGCAGATGTTCAGCCGCGACTGCCCGCAGGCCGTCCTCTCCGGACCTTCGTTCGCCAGGGAGGTCGCCGCCGGCGTGCCGACGGCAATCGTCGTCGGCAGCCGTGACGCGGCCTTCGCCGCCGATCTGGTGGCGCGTCTCCACCACGGCCGGTTCCGCGCCTACCGCAGCGAGGACGTCACCGGCATTGAAATCGGCGGCGCGGTCAAGAACGTGTTCGCCATCGCCGCCGGCATCAGCGACGGGCTGGGCTTCGGCGCCAACAGCCGCGCCGCGCTCATCACGCGCGGCCTGGCCGAGATGATGCGACTGGGAGAGGCGATGGGCGCGCACCGCGAGACCTTCATGGGCCTGGCGGGTCTAGGCGATCTGGTGCTGACCTGCACGCAGGATCAGTCCCGCAACCGCCGTCTCGGGCTGGCGCTCGCGGCAGGCAGGGACCTCGCCACGGCCTTGAAGGAGATCAACCAGACCGTGGAAGGGGTGCACACCGCAGGCGCCGTCGTGCAGCTGGCGGGGCGGTACGGGGTCGAGATGCCCATCGCGGTGGAGGTGGCGCGCATTCTGCGCGGCGATACCGCACCGCAGGCCGCGGTTCAGACACTGCTCGCGCGCGAGGCGACGTCTGAATAGCGCCGGATATAGTCGTCGCTGACGATTTTTCAGCGCACGCAAAGCGAAAACACAGCGTCCGGTTTGCTTCATTTTCAATGAGGCAACCTTCATTGAAAACGGCGGCATGTCCCTATGCCGCCGGACCTCTGGAGAGTTCAAAATAATCCGCGGGTTCGTTCACACCGGCGAAACCGCACTGCCGCCAGGCCTCGTAGACCGCGATCGCGACGGCGTTGGAGAGATTCAGGCTGCGCACGCCGGCGCGCATCGGGATGCGCAGCAGCGCCTTCGCGCCCAGTGGTTCCCGCACCCATGGCGGCAGGCCGCGGGTCTCCGGTCCGAACAGCATTGCGTCGCCAACGGCGTAGCGGACGTCCGTGAACAGGCGCGTGGCGTGTGTCGAGAACCCGAACAGGCGCCGCGGCGCGATCAGGGACAGAAATGACTCCAGCGATTCGTGCTCCCGGCAGCGCGCGTGCTCGTGGTAGTCCAGTCCGGCGCGTTTGAGCTCGCGGTCGTCCATGCGGAATCCGAGGGGGTGGATCAGATGCAATTGCGCCCCGGTGTTGGCGCACAGGCGTATAATATTGCCCGTGTTCGGCGGAATTTCCGGCTGGTACAGGACGACGTGAAACATAATGATGTTGACGGCTGACGATCAAAAAATGCTCGCGCTCGATTTCTGCGGGCTCAAGTTCGCAACGCCGCTGGTGCTGCTCTCGGGGTGCGTCGGTTTCGGCGAGGAGTATACGCGCATTGTCGGCTTTTCCAACCGCGACGCCGGCGCGGTGTGCCTCAAGGGCACCACGCTTAAAGCCCGGCTCGGCAACGCGCCGCATCGCATCGCCGAGACGCCCGACGGCATGCTGAACAGCATCGGCCTGCAAAATCCCGGCGCGCGTTACGTCGTCGACAAGATACTCCCGCAACTCGACTTCAGCGAGACACGCTTCATCGCCAACGTCTCCGGATCGACCGTGGAGGAGTACGAGGAGGTCACGCGCATCTTCGATGATTCGCCCATCGACGCCATCGAGATCAACATCTCCTGTCCGAACGTGAAGGAGGGCGGCGTGCAGTTCGGCAACGACCCGGTGATGTCGGCACGCGTGGTCGAGGCCTGCCGCCGGGCGACGAAGAAGCCCCTCATCACCAAGCTGTCGCCCAACCAGACCGACATCGCCGAGAACGCGCGCCGCTGCATCGAGGCGGGCACCGATGCGCTCGCCGTCATCAATACGCTGATGGGCATGGCCATCGACATCCAGAAACGCAAGCCCGTCATCGGCAACAACCAGGGCGGGCTTTCCGGCCCGGCCATCAAGCCCATCGCGCTGCTCAAGGTACACCAGGTCTATCAGGTCAGCAGGCCGCATGACATCCCAATCATCGGCCAGGGCGGCGTCACGTCCGCCCATGACGCCATAGAATTTCTGATCGCCGGCAGCACCGCCGTCGGGGTGGGCACCGCCCTGTTCTACGATCCGCTGATCTGCCCCAAGATCAACGCCGGCATCGTCGAATACCTGAAGCGCCACCGACTGGGGGGCGTGCGCGATCTCGTCGGCTCGCTGCAGCTGCATGACCACCCATCCGCCGTGTGCACCGGCTGACGCCGCGCCCCAGCGGGATCAATCCTTGAATACAAACAACGCGGCGGTCAGCGTCACGCCAATGCCGTAAAGCAGCCAGGGGGTGGAGAAGAAATAGGGGTAGACCATGAGGGCCAGGCCCAGGGCCATCGGCTTCCAGCGGGATGTTTTCCTGCCATGGCGGAAGGCCGCCAGGCCGACGATGCCGAAGATAATCGCGGCGAACAGCGCGGCAGGCGCGGGCATGGGATCAGGCGCGCGGCTTGAAGGCCGAAGGCCGTCCCCTCACGTCGCGCGGCCCCCCTCGGCGCGAGGGGCCTTGCTCGCCTTGGGGTCGATGCCGAGCGTCTTCAACTTGCGGTGCAGGTGGGTGCGCTCGAGGCCGATCTTCTCGGCCACGCGGCTGACGTTGCCGTGTTCCAGCTGCAGCTGGTATTCCAGGTACGCGCGATCGAATTCCTCGCGCGCCTGCCGGTAGGGGATGTCATAGTTTGTGGCGGCCGCCTCCGGCGCCATGGTGGTTTGGAGCCCGAGAGCCCGATCGACCTCGCGCGCCTCGATGATCTCGCTCTGCCCGAGGATGAGCAGCCGCTGGACGAGGTTGCGCAATTCGCGCACATTGCCGGGCCATTCATAATTGCGCAGACGCTGCAGGGCGCCGGCGGAAAAGCGGCGCGGGGACAGGCCCTCCTGCGCCACCGCTGTCTCGAGGTAATGGGACAACAGCAGCGGCACGTCCTCGCCGTGTTCGCGCAACGGCGGCACCGCGACCGGCACCACGTTGAGGTGATAGTACAAGTCATCGCGGAAGCGGCCCTGGGTCACGGCCTCCTTGAGATCGCGGCGGCTGGCGGCGATCACCCGCACGTCGAGCTTCACCGGCTCGCGGCCGTTGGCGCGCAGCAAAGACTGTTTTTCCAGCACCTCAAGCAGGCGCGCCTGCAGCGGAAGTTCGAGATCGGCCACATCCTTGAGGAACAGCGTTCCGCCATTGGCGCGCTCAATGGCGCCCGTGAAGATTTGCCCGCTCCGCTCGCTCCCGAACAGTTCCTCCTCCAGCGCCTCCGCCGCCACGGCGGCGATGTTGAAGGCCACGAACGACGCCTCGGCGCGCGGGCTGTGCGCATGCAGGTAACGCGCGAAGACCTCCTTGCCGCTGCCCGATTCGCCGGTCATGAAGACGGTGGTCTTGTGCTGCGCCAGCCGTTGCAGGCTGGTTTTGAGTTGCGTAATCACTCGGCTGTCACCCAACGGCTCGCTGACCACGGCCTGCCGGCGCAGGGCGACGTTTTCGCGCTTGAGCGAGGCCGCCTCCAAGGCGCGCTGCATGGTGACCTGGAGCTTGGCGTAGGACAGCGGTTTCTCGACGAAATCGTAGGCGCCGAGCCGGGTCGCTTCGACGGCGGTCTCCACGGTGCCGTGGCCGGAGATCATGATCACCGGCGGGTCGAGGCCGCCCGCGCCGGCCCACTCCTTGAGCAGCGAAATGCCGTCGCCGTCGGGCAGCCAGATGTCGAGCAGAATCAGATCGAGCGCGTGATCACGCCGCGCCGCGCGGGCCTCGGCGACGCTGGCGGCCAGGCTCACCTCATGGCCCTCGTCGGCCAGGAATTCCTTGAGCAGGTTGCGGATGTCCGGCTCGTCGTCCACCACCAGAATGTGCCGGCGGTTCACGCGGCGTTGCTCCTGGCGCTGCCGGCCGCCGGAGACGTGGCGGGCCGGAGCGCGGCCGGAACGGAAACCGGCAGGCGGATGACGGCCGTCGCGCCGCCGTCGGGATTGTTCTCCACCCACACCCTGCCGCCGTGCTCCTCGATGATCTTTTTGACGATCGGCAGACCCAGACCGGTGCCCTTGGGTTTGCTGCTGACGTAAGGCTCGAACACCTGCGACAGCATCTCCGGCGCTATGCCGGGCCCGCGATCCATGATCCGCAGTTCAACGGCCGCGGTGTCGGCCTCCCGCAACAGACGCGTGGCGACCTTGATCCGGCACCGCGGCTGATCCGCTTGGGCCTCGATGGCGTTGCTGATGAGGTTGTTCATCACCTGGCGCAGGCGGTTGGGGTCGGCGTGCACCGGGGGCAGATCGGAGGCCAGCTCGGCCGCGAGCGTCATCCGCGGGTCGTCGCTGCGGTACAAATCCAGCACTTCATCGATCAGCCGGTTCAAATTGATCGGCTCGTGGTCGGCGGTGGGATTGCGGGCGTAATCCGAGAAGGTGTTCACCATGCCCTTCATCGTCTCCACCTGCTGGATGATGGTGGTGGTCAGCCGCTCCAGCGTTTCCGTCTCCGCGGCGGGCAGGGTGCGCAGGTATTTCAGCCGCAGCCTCTCGGCGGCGAGCTGGATGGGCGTCAGCGGATTTTTGATCTCGTGCGCCAGCCGCCGCGCCACCTCGCTCCAGGCGGCATCTCGCTGGCCCTGCACCAGCGCGGTGACGTCATCGAAGACGATGACGTGGCCACCGTGCTCGTGCGCCGCCGTCAACAGCGCGCCCCGGCACATCAGCAACTGGCGGCCGGACAGCCCGAACAACGTTATCTGCTCCTGCCATTCGCGATCGCCGGCGTGCAGGTGGCGCAGCAGGCTGTCCACGAATGGGCCGGTATGCGGCAGCTGCCGACCCAGGTCTTCAAGCGAACCGCCGCCGGGCCGCGTCCCCGGCACGCCCAGGATGTGCGCGGCGGCGGCATTGGCGGTGCGCACCTGGAGGCCGGAGTCGATGGTCAGCACCCCCGTGGACAGCCGCCCCACCACCGCTTCGAGATAGAGCCGCTGGGCCTCGACTTCCGCGCGCGACTCCCTCGCCTCGTCGCGCGCCGCGGCCAGGCGCCGGGTCATCTCGTTGAACGATTCCACCAGCACACCCATGTCATCGCGGCGGTCCACCGGCAAAATGGTTCCGTAATCACCGGTGGCGACCGCGCGCGTGCCCTGCACCAGATCGCGGATCGGCGCCGCCAGATTTTCCGCCGAGTAGAACGCCAGCCACACCGCGCCCAGAAGGCTGAACAGCAGCACCAGCGTGAGCGTGAGGATGAATCCGATCTTCAATTGCGTTCGCAAGTACGCCAGCTCTTTGTATTTCACGAACGCCTGTTCCGCCTTGCCGGCCATCGCCGTCATGCGCCCGGCGACCGGATACAGGGCCTGCAGGATGCGCGCGTCGCTGCCAATCCCCACTCCCGGCACGTTGACCACGATGCGGATGCTGAGGCGATCGTCGCGCACAGGGTCGAGCCCGATGTAATTTTCCTTCTGGCGCAGTTGCAGCAGCACCGTCTCCGACGGCAGGGTGGGCGAAAGCTCCGTGCTGGCCACGACCGCGCCCTTGGCGGTCAGCAGCGTCAGCTCCTCGGCGCCGCTGGTGTGCCGCAGTTCATCCAGATCCACGGCCGGCACCGGGGGGGGTTCGTTGACCACGATGGTGTTGTCCGGCAGATCCAGGTCCTCGAAATTCAGGCGCACGCTGCCGCGCGCGGGCTGGTAGAGGCTCTCCGCCAGCTGCTGGGTCTGCTTCAGCAGCTCGCGCATGCGCAAATCCAGGGAGGCGCGGCTCAGGTCGAGCGCATTGCTCAGGGCCTCCTCTATGTTCACGTCGAACCAGTTGTCGATGCCGCGCCGGACGACGTCGACCGAGAAGCCATAGACGATCAACAGCGGCGGCACGGCGACGCCGGCGAACATCAGGGTCATGCGCCGTTTCAGCCGCGCCCCGGGGGCGGCGGCGGCCAATTCGCGCCACAGACGGCGGATGTTGACGCCGATGATGACGGCGAAGAACAGCAGGCCCGCCGTGTTCACCACCAGGAGCAGCGAATAGATGCTGCCGAACCGCTCGGAATTCTGCAGGGCGTCGCTCATCATCATGAGCGAACCGAGCAGCAGCGAGCCAAGGAGGGCAATGGCCAGCAGCAGGCGCGTGCGCGGCTTCACGGGGTGAGCGTCCAGCGATAGGGGGGTGACTTGATCCGCCAGGCGCTCTCAAAATACGCCGCCGGCCGCAACGGCGCCGGCAGGGATTCGATGTCCAGCCGCGCGCTCAGGCGGGCCTGATAAGGCGTATCGGCGTCCAGCAGCTTGCGCTCCACCACCGCCATGTCGCGAATGGTGCCGAGCGCCTCCAGGGCCTCGCGCAACTGCGGGAAGCTGTGGCGGGTTTTGATGGTGAGGTTGCTGACCAGGTAGCTGCGGCTCAAGGCGTGATATTCCAGGCGCAGCCAGTGCCGGCTGTCGGCGACCACGGCGTCCCACAGATACGGCCGCTGCCTGAGGAGTTCGACCTCGACGGCGAAGGTGAGCGGTATGCCGCTTTCCAGCGCCTGGCGCGCCTCGTCGCTCAACTCGTAATGCAGCCGGGCATCGACCAGATAAATGTCGTGCTCGATGCGTGCGCTGGCCGATTCTATGACGATGCCGGGTTCGGCGATGGCATGAGCCGGCGAGGCGATCTGGGCGGCCAGCAGCAGGCACAGCATGGCCACCGCTCTCAAGGCCGGGTGTCCGGCGCCGTCAGGTCTTGGCCAGCAGGGCATAGTAAAATCCATCCATCTGATCATCGCCGGGCAGGATCTGGCGGCCGGGATCGGCGGCAACGCCCCATGACGCCGGCCGCTCCTCCACCCGCGCATCGCGGTGATGGGCCAGGAACTCCCGGATTTGCATCTGGTTCTCATCGGGCAGGATTGAACAGGTGGCATACAACAGCTTACCTCCGCGCGCCAGCAACGGCCACAGGGCCTGCAGTAATTGCCGTTGCTTTTCGACCAACGCCGGGACATCCGTGGGCCGGCGCAACAATTTGATGTCGGGATGGCGGCGGATGACGCCGGTGGCCGAGCAGGGCGCATCAAGCAGGATGCGATCGAGCGCCCGCCCGTCCCACCACTCCCGCGGCCGGCCGGCGTCCGCCACGCGCACGTCGCAGCTGAGTCGCAGGCGCCGCAGATTGTCGCGCAGCCGTCGCAGTCGGGCGGCGTCGGTGTCGATGGCGAGCAATTGCCCCAGCCGCGGCTCGCTCTCCAGGATGTGCGTGGTCTTGCCGCCCGGCGCCGCGCAGGCGTCCAGCACCCGGTGGCCGGGCCGCAGGTCCAGCAGCACGGCCGCCAATTGGGCGGCCTCGTCCTGCGCCGAACAGCGGCCCGCGTCGAAGCCGGGCAGCGCGGCGACGTCCATGGCTTGTTCCAGGTACAGCGCCGCGGGCGCATGCCGGCCGGCGCGGGAGGCAATGTGGTGCCGCGACAGCTCGGCCTGGTAATCCTCGCGTGTGCCTCGCAGCAGATTCACGCGCAGGCAGAGCGGCGGGCGCGCATTGTTGGCGTCGAGGATCTCCCGCCATTGTCGCGGCCAGGCCGCCTGCAGCCGTTCGATCAGCCAGTCGGGATGGCTGTGGCGGGCGGCGGCTGACGCAGCCACCGCCTGGTCATGCGCCGCGCGGTCGCGATCGTGGGCGCGGAGCACAGCATTCACAAGTCCGCAGGCCCATTCCTTGCGCAGCGCGCGGCAGGCCTCCACGGTGGAGGTCACGGCGACGTGCGCCGGTGTTTGCAGGATGCGCAATTGATAAAGGCCGATGAGCAACAGGGCTTCGATGTCCGCGTCCCGTTCCTTCAGCGGATGTTGCAGCAGGCGTTGGGCGACGAACTGGAGCTGGTGCGCATATCGCAACGTCCCATAAGCCAGTTCCTGCGCCAGGGCGCGCGGCCGCGGTCCGGGCACCGTTCGCAGCGCCACGGGCAGCGTCCGGCTCAGCGATCGGCCCCGGTGCATGACCGCCGCGACGGCGCGCGCCGCCGCGGCGCGCGCCCGCGCCGCGACATGCCGCTCAATCATGAGGGGGCCGCAGTTCCGGATGGGCGTTCAAATAATCCGCGGCCGTCACCGGCCGCCGGCCCGGCGCCTGCAGCGTCTGCAGTCGAAGCAGCCCGTCGCCGGTCTGCACGTCAATGCCTTCCGGGCCGGCGTGGATTATCGTTCCCGGCGGTCCCGCGACGGGGCCGCGGACGGGATGCACCCGCAGGACTTTGATCTCGCGCCCGCCGAGAATCGCGGTGGCGCCCGGCCTGGGATTGAAGGCGCGCGCTGCCCGCGCCAGTTCCACCGCGGGGCGCCGCCAGTCCAGCCGCGCCTCGGTTTTGATGATTTTTCTGGCGTAAGTGGCCAGTCGCTCGTCCTGTGGCGCCGCCTGTACGCCGCTGGCGGCGATGGCCGGCAGTTTTTCCAGCAGCAGTTCGGCACCCAGTGCCGCAAGTTTGTCGTGCAGGTCCCCGGCGGTGTCCTGTTCGCCGATGAGGCAGCGTCTCTGCGCCAGAATGGGACCGCTGTCCAGCGCCGGCACCATGCGCATCAGCGTGACCCCGGTTTCGACGTCGCCGGCCAGAATGGCGCGTTCGATGGGCGCCGCGCCGCGCCAGCGCGGCAGCAGGGAGGCATGGATGTTGATGCATCCCAGCCGCGGCAGCTCGAGCAGTGCCGGCGGCAGGAGCAAGCCATAAGCCGCCACGATCACCGCATCCGGCTTGTACGCCGCCAGCCCGGCCACCTCGGCCTCGTCCAAACGCGCGGGCTGCCTCACCGGCAGGCCGTGTTTCAAGGCGAGTTGCTTGACCGCGCCCGCGGTCACCGCCCGGCCGCGTCCCGCCGGCCTGTCGGGCCGGGCGTATACGGCAACGACTTCATGCCTGCCCTGGGCGAGGAGGGCCTCGAGAGAAATGGCGGCAAACGCCGGGGTGCCGGCAAAGATCAAACGCAGGGAATCAGAACCCACCTCCAGCAGCACCAGTGAAGGATTCGGGCCGCCGGTGTGGTTACAGTGCCGCCTTTGCGAGCTTCTTGCGTATGCGGTCGCGCTTCAGGCCGGACAGGTAGTCGACGAACAATTTGCCGTCCAGATGATCGATCTCATGCTGGATGCAGACCGCAAGCAGGCCGTCGGCGTCGAGCTCCAGCGGCTGCCCCTGCAAATCCAGCGCCCGCATGCGGATCTTTTCCGCGCGCCGCACCGTGTCGAACACGCCGGGCACGGACAGACAGCCTTCCTCCATCTCCTCCTCGCCCTCTTTGGCGATCACCACGGGGTTGACGTAACAGCGCGGGTCGTTATGTTCCGGGGAAACATCCACCACGATCACCCGCTCATGCACGTTGACCTGGGTCGCGGCCAGACCGACGCCGGGGGCGTGATACATGGTTTCCAGCATGTCGGCGGCCAGCCGTCGAATGCGATCATCGACCTGGGCCACGGGCGCGGCGCGGGTCCGAAGCCTGGGATCCGGGTAATGCAATATGTCCAAGATTGCCATGACTCGACCCCCGCCCCTGCGGGCTACATAACTCGCTGAAATATAAAGTAATTATAGTATACCATCATAAACTTTTTTATCACTTTCGGCTGGTTAGGCCGGCTTTTTCTTAAAAGACTTCAAGTTGCATCCTGTTTTCTGCTAAACTACATGAAGCAAATGGTGTAAGGGTACTGACATGATTAAGAAAATATATATAACGATCTTCACTATGGCGCTGCTCTTCTCCGCCTCGCTGTCTGCGGACGAGGTGCAACTCAATCCCACCCACCCCGACATCTATACCGTGGTCAAGGGCGATACATTATGGGGCATCGCGGGGCGTTTTCTGACCAAGCCTTGGCTGTGGCCACAACTCTGGAATGCGAATCCCCACATTAAAAACCCCGATCTAATCTACCCGGGTGACGTGCTGACGCTGACCTATGTCGACGGCAAGCCCGCCTTGGAACTCAGCCGCAGCGCGCAGAACAGCGGCGGCCGCAATGTCAAGCTCTCACCCGAGGTGCGGGAATATACGCACGAAGAGGCGATCCGGGCAATCCCCCTGGATGCCATTCATCCTTTTTTAAGTCGTCACCTGGTGTTGAGCGAACAGGAGCTCCAGACCGCGCCCTACGTCGTGTCCAGCCAGGATCAGCACTTGGTGAACGGATCGGGCAACCGCATCTATGTGCGCGGCCTGCCCGAGGGCGCCAGCGTCACGCGTTACACGGTGTATCGCAAGGGCGATGTCGTCTACAACCCGAAACCGGGTGAGAACGAAGTCCTGGAGTACCGCGCCAAGGGGGACATCCTGGGTTATCAAGCCATCCATGTCGGAGATGTGGTGGTGGTGCGTGGTGGAGATCCGGCCACCGCCCAGTTGATCACCGCCAAGCGCGAGGTGTTGAACGGTGACCGGTTGTTCCCCGCAGTCGAGGAACAACTGCCGGAATTCATCCCTCACGCGCCGGCCCAGGAGGTTCACGGCAACATCGTGTCCCTCATCGATGACGTGTGGGACACCGGGCGCAACCATGTGGTCATTATCAATCTGGGCAGGGAACAGGGCATGGAACCCGGACACGTGCTGGAAATTTTCCAGAGCAGCCTGAGCGTGCGCGATGACATCAAGACCGATCTTCGGGAACAGGAAGATGATCAAAGGCGCTTGAAATTCCAATATTCCGATCAAAGCCCCGTCGATCAGGTTTTCGAACACCTGTTCAACAACATCCGCGATACCAAGCGCTCCGTCGACAAGTTCTTCGGCGTCAAATTCAACAGCGCCTACGACGAGGTGCAACTGCCTTCGGAGCGCGTGGGTGAACTGATGGTATTCCGCACCTTCGACAATCTGTCGTACGCACTGGTCATGGAAACGACGCGCCCGGTGCATCTTAGCGACAGCGTTGGCAATCCTTAGATGCGGTCCTGCGGCCGTCCGCCCACCGCCTGGTGGGCGGATGCATTTTCGCGGTCGCGCGCTAAGATAGTGGCGTGTCACCGCAACCGGAAGATCTCAAATATTGGCTGGCACTGGCGCGTGCGCCGGGCGTCGGCACGGCCACATTTCAGACCCTGCTGGAATGCTGCGGTGATCCAGCCTCCGTTTTTTCCACACCGCCGGAAAAGTTCAAATCGCTGAATTTGTCTCCGCAAACGCTGTCGTCCATAGCCAGTCCCGACTGGGCGGCTGTCGATCAGGACCTGCAATGGCTGTCGGGTTCGCCGCAACGCCGCGCGCTGACGCTGGCGGACCCGGATTACCCGCCGCGGTTGCGCGAAATCGCCGATCCGCCGCCGCTGCTGTTTGTCTGCGGCGACGTCGCTGCGCTGCGTCAGCCGCAAATCGCGATCGTCGGCAGCCGCAATCCCACGCCCGCCGGCGCGGAACTCGCGCATGATTTCGCTCGCCATCTGGCGCTGCGGGGCGTCACCATCATCAGCGGGCTGGCGCTCGGTATCGACGCCGCCGGCCACCGCGGGGCGATGGCCGGCGCCGGACGCACCGTCGCCGTGATGGGCACGGGCATGGATCGCGTCTATCCGCCGCGCCATCAGGAACTCGCGGAGGAAATCGCCGCGCGGGGCGCGCTGGTGTCGGAGTTCCCTCTGCACACGCCGGTGTGTCCGGAAAACTTTCCACGACGCAACCGCATCATCAGCGGGCTGGCGCTCGGTGTGCTGGTGGTGGAGGCCGCCAAGGCCAGCGGCTCGCTGATCACCGCGCGGCACGCCCTCGAACAAGGCCGCGAGGTGTTCGCCATTCCCGGTTCGATACACAATCCCCTGGCGCGCGGCTGTCACGCCTTGATCCGCGACGGCGCCAAGCTGGTGGAAACGGTCGATGACATCTTGGAGGAATTGCCGATGCCGGCGGTGTCGCCGGCATCGGATGCCCATGCTGCGCAGGCGTCCTCCGAATCGGCCGCCGGCAACGAGGAACATGATCGACTGCTGACGGCACTGGGCTACGATCCTGTGTCCGTCGACGTGCTGGTGGCGCGCACCGGATTGACGGCCAACGCGGTTTCCTCCATGCTGTTGTTGATGGAGCTGGAAGGCCGGGTCAGTTCACAGGCGGGCGGTCTTTATCTGCGCCGCGTCTAGGAGATGAGATTGCGACACAGCGTGATGGATGTCCTGATGTATCTGTTTGAAAACCACACGGATGAGAATGAAAGCGTGGATGTCGGGCGACAGGACCTGCGGCGCCTGCTGCGGGAGGCCGGTTTCGAAGAGACGCCCATCGACAAGGCCATGGACTGGCTGCAGGCCCTGGCCGCGGACGATGAGGGTCCGGACCTTCCCCAGACCTCCGACGGCGCAATACGGGTGTTCAGCGACGAGGAATGTGCCAAGATCAGTCGTGAAGGGCGCGGCCTGTTGCAGCATCTTGAACAGATCGGCGTATTGACCGTTTCCCACCGCGAGCGGGTCATCGATCGCCTGATGGCCCTGGAGAGCGAGGAGATTGATCTCGAACAGCTGCGCTGGGTGGTTTGCATGGTATTGTTCAACCAGGCCAGGCAGGGAGGCGACACGCAGTGGGCGGAGTCCCTGTTGTTGGAGGAATTTCGCAGTCAGTTGCATTGAATTCACTGCGCATGGCCCGTCGCGGCGGGCCCCTGCCGGTGCCGGGCGCGTGGCGCGCGGACAGTTTATCCATCGATTCATCCATCGATTGAACCACTCATGAGCAAGCACCTCGTCATCGTTGAATCGCCCGCCAAGGCGGGCACGATTAAAAAATACCTGGGGACCGGTTTCGAGGTGCTGGCCTCGTATGGTCACGTGCGTGACCTGCGTCCGAAAAAGGGCGCGGTGGAGCCGGACAACGGCTTCAGGATGCACTATGAGCCGATCGCCAGGAACAAAAAACACGTCGACGCCATCGCCGCCGCGATGAAAAAAGCCGACGCACTCTATCTGGCCACCGATTTGGATCGCGAAGGCGAGGCCATCTCCTGGCATCTGACCGAACTGCTGCGGGAGCGGAAGGCCCTCGACCACAAGCCGGTTCACCGGGTGGTGTTTCACGAAATCACCAAGCGGGCGATCCAGGAGGCCATCGAACACCCCCGCGATCTGTCGATGGACCTGGTCAACGCGCAGCAGGCCCGCCGTGCACTCGATTACCTGGTCGGCTTCAATCTTTCGCCGCTGTTGTGGAAGAAGATCAAACGCGGGCTGTCCGCCGGCCGCGTGCAAAGTCCGGCGCTCCGGCTGATCGTCGAACGCGAGGAAGAGATCGAGAAATTCACCCCGCGCGAATACTGGACTTTGGAAGCCGACGCCAGGCATGCGGGACAGGGTTTCCAGGCCAGGCTCGCGCGTTACGCCGGCGAGAAGGTCGAGCAGTTCACCGTCACCAGCGGCGCCCAGGCGGAGGCGGCGCGGCACGCGCTGCTGTCGGCGGCCCGTGGCGTGCTCACGGTCGCGAACGTCGAAAAGAAACAGCGCAAGCGCCAGCCCGCCGCGCCGTTCATCACCTCGACGCTGCAGCAGGAGGGCGTGCGCAAGCTGGGCTTTACCGCGAGCCGCGTCATGCGGGTGGCGCAGCAACTCTATGAAGGCGTGGACATCGGCGCCGAGTCGGTCGGCCTCATCACCTACATGCGCACGGACTCCGTCAATCTGGCGCAGGAGGCCATCGCCGAAATCCGGGAATTCGTGCGCCGGCGCTACGGCGCCGATCAACTGCCGGAGACCCCGCGCGTGTACAAGACCAATGCCAAGAATGCCCAGGAGGCGCATGAAGCCATCCGTCCGACCTCGGTGCTGCGCACGCCGGAATCACTCAAGGGCCACCTGAGCCATGAACAGCTCAAACTGTACGAATTGATCTGGAGGCGCACCGTGGCCTGCCAGATGAACCCGGCGACCATCGACACCGTGGCCGTGGATCTGGCGGTGGACGAAGGGAATGCCTTCCGCGCCACGGGTTCAACGCTGACGGATCCCGGCTTCATGGCGGTGTACCTGGAGGGCGCGGATGAGACCGTCGCCGATGCCGACGAAAAAACCCTGCCCCCCATGGCAACCGGCGATCGCGTGAGCCTGATCGACGTGCGCACCGAGCAGCATTTCACGGAACCGCCGCCCCGCTATTCGGAGGCCAGCCTGGTCAAGACCCTGGAGGAATATGGCATCGGCCGCCCCTCCACCTATGCCGCCATCATCTCGACGTTGCAGACGCGTGAATACGTGGAGCTGGAAAACAAACGCTTCCGACCGACCGACATTGGTCGTATCGTGGCCAGATTCCTGACCGAGCATTTCCATGATTACGTGGATTATGAATTCACCGCGCGGCTGGAGGATGATCTCGACGCGGTGGCGCGCGGCGAAAAGCAATGGACTCCGCTGCTGAAGGAATTCTGGCTGCCCTTCAAGCACAAGGTGCTGGACAAGGAGAGCAACGTCAGCCGCAAGGAAGTGGCGCAGGCCCGCGAACTGGGCACCGATCCGGAGACCGGCCTGCCGGTGTCCGTGCGCATGGGCCGTTACGGTCCGTTTGTGCAGATCGGTCGCGCCGACAGCGACAAGAAACCGCGGTTCGTCAGCCTGCGTCCCGGTCAGCGCATCGACACCATCACGCTCGAAGATGCGTTGACGCTCGCCGTGCTCCCCCGCCAGTTGGGGCGGAGCGCCGCAGGCGAGGAGGTGAGCGTCGGCATGGGTCGTTTCGGTCCGTACGTGAAATACGGCGCCAAGTACGTTTCGCTTAAAAAGGATGATGATCCCTACACCATCACGCTGGAACGGGCGCTGGCCTTGATTGCCGAGAAACAACAGTCCGACGCCGCCAAGTTCATCAAGGAATTTCCAGATTCAAATGTACGCGTGCTCAATGGACGCTATGGACCGTACATTACCGATGGCACCAAGAACGCCCGCGTGCCCAAGGAGCGTGACCCGGCGGCCCTGACACTGACCGAGGCGCAGGAATTGCTGACGCAGGCGCCCGCGGCGCGGCGCGGCGGGCGTCGCTCCGCCGCCAGGCGCGCCAGGATCGCGGCCGAAGGTTGAAAGGCTCATGCACGATTTCCGCCTGCGGCGGGCCGCCTGGATGGTGCGTCGTGGCGGCGTGATCGCCTATCCCACGGAGGGCGTCTACGGGCTGGGCTGCGACCCGCTGAACGCAAAAGCCGTGCGCAGGTTGCTCGCCATGAAAAGACGCCCCGTGGGCAAGGGCTTGATTCTGGTGGCATCCAGCCTCGATCAATTGCTCCCATTTGTCATCCTGCCCGCATCCAGGATCATGGACAGGGTGCTGGCCACCTGGCCGGGCCCGGTGACTTGGGTGTTCCCCGTCCGCAAGAAGGTGCCGAAATGGCTGCACGGCGGCCGCGGCAGCCTCGCGGTGCGCGTCTCCGCCCATCCGCCGGTGGCCCTGCTGTGCCGGCGAACCGGGCCGCTGGTCTCCACCAGCGCCAACATCACCAACCGGCCGCCATGCCGGAATGTTCTGGCCGTGCGGCGGGTCTTCGGCCGGGGCTTGAACGATATTTTGCCCGGCCGGTTGGGCGGGTTGTCCGGCCCCACCCCCATCTACGATGGTTCAACCGGCAAAGTGTTGCGCGCCGTGAGTTAACTCGTTGACAACCTTCCGTTCATTAACGAGAATACTCGGCTCGATTCAGGAGGGGTACCCAAGCGGTCAACGGGAGCAGACTGTAAATCTGCCGGCTCTGCCTTCGAAGGTTCGAATCCTTCCCCCTCCACCAGAATGGTGGCGGGGGAGGGGCCGGCGTGAGCGCGAGGCGGGAGTAGTTCAATGGCAGAACCTCAGCCTTCCAAGCTGATGACGCGGGTTCGATTCCCGTCTCCCGCTCCATCGTTAGCGGCCAGACCCGATGAGGAATTATGCCCATGTAGCTCAGTCGGTAGAGCACACCCTTGGTAAGGGTGAGGTCGCTGGTTCGATTCCAGTCGTGGGCACCAGTACAAGGCTCGTAAATCTTGAGGGGATTTAATCATGTCCAAGGGCAAATTTGAGCGCACCAAGCCGCACGTGAACGTGGGGACGATAGGGCACGTGGATCATGGCAAGACCACGCTGACGGCGGCGATTACGACGGTGATGGCGAGGAAATACGGCGGTGAGGCGCGGGCGTATGACCAGATTGACAACGCCCCCGAGGAGAAGGCGCGTGGCATCACCATAGCGACCTCGCACGTTGAATATGAATCGGCCAAGCGGCACTACGCGCACGTGGACTGTCCGGGTCACGCCGACTACGTCAAGAACATGATCACGGGTGCGGCGCAGATGGACGGGGCGATTCTGGTGGTGTCGGCGGCCGATGGTCCGATGCCGCAGACGCGCGAGCACATCCTTTTGGCGCGGCAGGTGGGTGTGCCCTACATCGTCGTCTACATGAACAAGGCCGACATGGTGGACGACCCCGAGCTTTTGCAGCTGGTGGAGATGGAGGTGCGGGACCTGTTGACCACGTATAAATTTCCCGGTGACAAGACCCCGATCATCGTGGGTTCCGCGCTGAAGGCGATGGAAGGGGAGAACAGCGCGCTGGGCACCCAATCCATTGAGAAGCTGGTCGAGGCGATGGACAGCTACATTCCCATTCCCGAGCGGCCGGTGGACCAGCCGTTTTTGATGCCGGTGGAGGACGTATTTTCCATCTCCGGGCGCGGCACCGTGGTGACCGGGAGGATAGAGCGGGGCATCATCAAGGTGGGAGACGAAGTTGAGATTGTGGGATTGAGGGCCACCCAGAAGACCGTATGCACGGGCGTGGAGATGTTCAGGAAGCTTCTGGACGAAGGCCGTGCCGGCGACAACGTGGGCGTGCTCCTGCGGGGCACCAAGCGCGAGGAGGTGGAGCGCGGGCAGGTGCTGTGCAAACCCGGCTCGGTGACCCCCCACACCCACTTTGAAGCCGAGGTCTACGTGCTGTCCAAGGAGGAGGGGGGTCGGCACACCCCGTTTTTCAACAACTACCGGCCGCAATTTTACTTTCGCACCACCGACGTGACCGGGGCGGTGGAGCTGCCCAAGGGCACCGAGATGGTGATGCCCGGGGACAACATCAAGCTCGTGGTCAAGCTCATCAGCCCGATTGCGATGGAGGAGGGGTTGAGGTTTGCCATCCGCGAGGGCGGGCGCACCGTGGGCGCCGGCGTGGTGGCCAAGATCATCGAGTGACGATTTTTACGAAACGAGGATTCAGGCGCGGCGTTCTGAAACCCTTACAGGCCAGTAGCTCAATTGGCAGAGCGGCGGTCTCCAAAACCGCAGGTTGGGGGTTCGATTCCCTCCTGGCCTGCCATCCCGGGCGCCGCGGCAGGTGTGGGGAGCAATGCGGACGCGTGGCAACGAATTGAGGATGGTGTGTAACGAGTCATGAGCAAAGCGGCGACGATGAGCGCCAAGGCGGAACCACAGGCACGGGCAAACGGCGCCACGGCCTGGGACAAGGTGAAATGGACCGCGGCCATCCTCCTCATGTCGGCGGGACTGGCGGGCTTTTATTTCATTTCCGACCGTTCGCTTTTCCTGGCTTGGGTGGGCGTGCTGGCGGCCTCGGGTGTGGCGGTGGTGATCGCCTATCACACCGTGCAGGGCCGCGAGATCGCCGGTTTTCTGAAGGAGGCGCAGATCGAGGTGCGCAAGGTGGTCTGGCCCACCCGCGCCGAGACCGTGCAGACCACGGCGGCGGTGCTGGGAGTGGTGGTGTTGATCGGCTTTTGCCTGTGGGCGCTGGACCTGTTGCTGGGATGGCTGGTGCAACAGCTGACGTTTGGGGGTTCATAAAGATGACCAAGCGTTGGTATGTGGTGCACGCCTATTCGGGCTTTGAGAACCAGGTGAAGCGTTCGCTTGAGGAGCGCATCAAGAGAAGCCAGCTGCAGGACAAGTTTGGAGAGATCCTGGTGCCGACCGAGGGTGTGGTGGAAATGCGCGACGGCCAGAAGCGCAAGGTCGATCGCAAGTTTTTTCCGGGCTATGTCCTCGTGCAGATGGAAATGGATGATGAAACCTGGCACCTGGTCAAGGATGCGCCCAAGGTGATGGGGTTCATCGGCGGCAGCAGCGACCATCCCACGCCGATTTCGGACAAGGAGGCCGAGGCCATCCTGCAGCGCATGCAGGAGGGCGTCGACAAGCCACGACCAAAGGTGCTTTATGAAGTCGGCGAGGTGGTGCGCGTCAAGGATGGTCCGTTCACCGACTTCAACGGCGTCGTGGAAGAGGTGAATTACGAGAAAAACCGGCTGCGCGTGGCGGTGTCCATCTTCGGCCGCGCCACGCCGGTGGAACTGGAATTCAGCCAGGTCGACAAGGACTAGGCCGGCAAACCTTATTTGTTAACGCAAACGGGGAGCCGAGAGGCGTCATCACCCGGAGGAACATTACGGTGGCTAAAAAGATACAGGCGTATATCAAGCTGCAGGTGGCCGCGGGCCAGGCCAATCCCAGCCCGCCGGTGGGACCGGCGCTCGGCCAGCAGGGCGTCAACATCATGGAATTCTGCAAGCAGTTCAACGCCCGGACCCAGGGCATGGAACCCGGCCTGCCGATCCCGGTCATTATCACGGTCTTTTCCGATCGCAGCTTCTCCTTTGTGACCAAGACGCCGCCGGCCTCCGTACTGCTGCGCAAGGCGGCAGGCGCGGAGAAGGGCAGCGGTGTGCCGAACAAGGACAAGGTGGGCAAGGTGACCCGCAAGCAGGTCGAGGAGATCGCCCGCACCAAACAGCCGGATCTGACCGCCGGCGATCTTGAGGCGGCGGTGCGCACCATCGCCGGCACGGCCCGCAGCATGGGCATCGACGTGGAGGGCCTGTGACATGACCCGCCTCAGCAAGCGCTGGAAGCAGATCAGCGAGAAACTGGGCAAAGGCGGCCCGCGTCCCATCAACGACGCCCTGCGCCTGCTCAAGGAATGCTCCACCGTCAAGTTCGACGAGACCGTCGAGGCGGCGATCAATCTCGGCATCGATCCGAAAAAATCGGATCAAGCCGTGCGCGGTTCCACCCTGCTGCCACGGGGCACGGGCAAGACCGTGCGGGTCGCGGTCTTCGCGCAGGGCAAGAACGCCGACGCAGCCCGTGAGGCCGGCGCGGACCTGGTGGGCTTTGACGACCTGGCCGCCAAGGTCAAGGCTGGTGAGATGAATTTCGACGTGGTGATCGCCAGCCCGGACGCCATGAAAGTGGTGAGCCCGCTGGGCCAGATCCTGGGTCCGCGCGGGTTGATGCCCAATCCCAAGACCGGCACGGTGACCGCCGACGTCGCGGGCGCGGTCAGGAACGCCAAGGGCGGCCAGGTGCGCTACCGCATCGACAAGGCCGGCATCATCCACTGCCCGATCGGCAAGGTGTCGTTCGAGGTGGCTGCGCTGCGCGAGAACTTCGACGCGTTGCTGGCGGACATCCGCAAGGCGCGGCCCGGCACCGCCAAGGGGGTCTATTTGAAGAAGATCACGCTGTCGACCACGATGGGTCCGGGCGTCGTGATCGACCGGGCGGAATTTGCCGCCTGAAGATTTTTTATGTCGGGCGCCTGTCAGGCAGGACGGGCGCGTTGAAGACTTTGGGCCGCCTCCCGTGCGGTTGGCGGAAGGCGGACGTCAAAGACCGCAGGCGTCCCTCTTGAAGGGGACTTAATGCGTCGGCAACGGCGGGCGAATAATCGCCCCTCGTTCCACGGCCTGCGCAGACGGTATCGCCCATGAACTGTTGCGGTTCCTGGCCCGTACCGTGGGAGCCCGTGCATCGCAAGGCGCGCGGGCAGGTGCATGGTTTCAGGCACACGGGTGCCGGGAACTTGATGGAGGAGAACAGCAGTGCTGACTCTGGCTGAGAAACAAACGGTGGTCGCGGAAGTGGCCGCGGTGGCGGCGCGCGCGCATTCGGCGGTGGCCGCCGAATACGCGGGCCTGACCGTGGCCCAGATGACCGAGCTCAGGAAGGCGGCGCGGCAATCTGGCGTTTACCTGCGGGTGGTGAAGAACACCCTCGCGCGGCGGGCGCTGGAAAACACGCCGTTCGCCTGCATGAGCGACGGGCTGACGGGGCCGCTGGTGCTGGCCTTCTCGGAGCAGGAACCGGGCTCGGCGGCCCGGGTGGTGAGCGAGTTCGCCAGGAACAACGAGAAGCTCAAGGTCAGGCTGATCTCGATTGGCGGCAAACTGCTCGCGCCCGCGGCCATCGAACAGGTCGCCAGACTGCCCACGCGCCTGGAGGCGCTCGGCATGCTGGCGGGCGTGCTGAAGGCCCCGATCGCCCGGTTTGTGCGCACGCTCAACGAGCCGCACGCCAAACTGGTGCGCGCAATGGCCGCCGTCCGCGACCAGAAGCAGGCCGCCTGACTCATCCGACAACTTTTTATTTGGAGCGAAACCCATGGCTTTAAGCAATCAGGAAATACTGGACGCCATCGCCGCGAAACCGGTGATGGAAGTGGTGGAACTGGTCAAGATGATGGAGGAGAAGTTCGGCGTGTCCGCGGCGATGGCGGCGGCGCCGGTGGCGATGGCCGCCGCGGGCGGCGCGGCGCCGGCGGCCGAGGCCAAGACCGAGTTCACCGTGGTCATGACCGCCTTCGGCGAGAACAAGGTCAACGTCATCAAGGTCATCCGCGAGATCACCGGTCTCGGCCTCAAGGAGGCCAAGGACCTGGTCGAGGGCGTGCCCTCGAACGTCAAGGAGGGCGTGTCCAAGGCGGATGCCGAGGCGATCAAGAAAAAGCTGGAAGGCGCCGGCGCCAAGGTGGACATCAAGTAACCGCCGCGGTGGCAGTGGTGTTGCGGCAGGGTCCGGGGATGGCGGGAGAGTTGCCCGCCGTCCGCCCGCCTTTGATGTGGATCGATGCAGGTGCGGCCGCCCGGGGCGGCCGCACGTACGCGCTTTTGAGCGCACCGTGATTTGAGGAAGACGATGGCTTATTCCTACACCCAGAAGAAGCGTATCCGCAAGGACTTCAGCAAACGTCCGACGATCCTGGAGGTGCCTTATCTGCTGGCCACCCAGATTGACTCGTACCGCGAGTTTTTGCAACTGGATGAATCGTTGAAGCTGCACGAGGAGATCACGCGCCGCGAGGAGCAACGCAAACGCGAAGGCCGGTCGATGTCGGACGCCGAGCGGCAGGAGCTGATCGACCGTCACCTGCGGCCGGCGGGTCTGCACGTGGCGTTCAAGTCCGTGTTTCCCATCGAGGCCTATTCCGGCAACGCCCGGCTGGAATACGAGTATTATCGTCTGGGCACGCCGGTGTTCGACGTCAAGGAATGCCAGATCCGCGGCGTGACCTATTGCGCGCCGCTGCGCGTCAAGGTGCGGCTGGTCATTTACGACAAGGAGTCGGGCAGCGCCAAGGCCGTCAAGGACGTCAAGGAACAGGAGGTGTACATGGGCGAAATCCCGCTCATGACCGAGAACGGCACCTTCGTCATCAACGGCACCGAGCGCGTCATCGTCTCCCAGTTGCACCGTTCGCCGGGCGTGTTCTTCGACCATGACAAGGGCAAGACGCATTCCTCCGGCAAGCTGCTGTTCTCGGCCCGCGTCATTCCCTACCGCGGATCGTGGCTGGACTTCGAGTTCGATCCGAAGGACTACGTCTACGTGCGCATCGATCGCCGCCGCAAGATCCCGGCAACCGTGCTGCTGCGCGCGCTCGGCTACACCACCGCGCAAATGCTGGAGATCTTCTTCAGCACCAACACCTTCCACCTGTCGAAGGATCGCCTGACCCTGGAGCTCGTGGCCGACCGGCTGCGCGGCGAGACCCTGAATTTCGACGTCACCGACAAACAGGGCAAGGTGATCGTCGAGAAGGGCCGCCGCATCACCATGCGCCACATCCAGCTGCTGGAGAAGGCGGGCTTGAAGCAGATCGAGGTGCCGCGGGAATACGTCATCGGCAAGGTGCTGGCCAGGGACATCGTGGACAAGGGCACCGGCGAGATTCTCACCGAGGCCAACACCGAGATCACCAAGGACGTGCTCGACAAACTGATCGGCAGGGGCGTGCACGAGGTCGAGGTGATCTACACCAACGACCTGGATCACGGTTCGTACATTTCCGACACCCTGCGCATTGACCCGACCCGCACGGCGCTGGAGGCGCAGGTCGAAATCTACCGCATGATGCGGCCCGGAGAGCCGCCGACCAAGGAGGCCGCCGAGGCGCTGTTCAACAATCTTTTCTTCGCCCTCGACCGCTACGATCTCTCCGCGGTCGGGCGCATGAAGTTCAACCGCCGCGTGGGGCGCGGCGAACTGGAAGGCCCCGGCGTGCTGTCCAAGGAGGACATCATCGACGTCCTCAAGGTGCTGATCGACATCCGCAACGGCAACGGCACGGTGGATGACATCGATCACCTCGGCAACCGCCGCGTGCGCAGCGTCGGCGAGATGGCGGAGAACCAGTTCCGCGTCGGCCTCGTGCGCGTCGAACGCGCGGTGAAGGAGCGCCTGAGCCTGGCCGAGTCCGAGGGGCTGATGCCGCAGGAACTGATCAATGCCAAGCCGGTGTCGGCCGCGGTCAAGGAATTCTTCGGCTCCAGCCAGCTGTCGCAGTTCATGGACCAGAACAATCCGCTGTCCGAGGTCACCCACAAGCGCCGCATCTCGGCGCTGGGTCCCGGCGGGTTGACCCGCGAGCGCGCCGGCTTCGAGGTGCGCGACGTGCACCCGACGCATTACGGGCGCGTCTGCCCGATCGAGACGCCGGAAGGCCCGAACATCGGCCTCATCAACTCGCTGGCGGTGTATGCCCGCACCAACAAGTACGGCTTTCTGGAAACACCCTATCGCAAGGTGGTGGACGGGCGCGTCACCGATCAGGTCGAGTATCTCTCGGCGATCGAGGAGGGCCAGTTCGTCATCGCCCAGGCCAGCGCCAAGCTCGACAAGCACGGCCGCTTCACGGAAGAGCTGGTGTCGAGCCGCCATCAGAATGAATTCACGCTGTCCACGCCGGATCGCGTGCAGTACATGGACGTGTCGCCACGCCAGGCGGTGTCCGTGGCCGCGGCGCTGATCCCCTTCCTGGAGCACGATGACGCCAACCGCGCCCTCATGGGCTCGAACATGCAGCGCCAGGCCGTGCCGACCCTGCGCGCCGAGAAGCCGCTGGTCGGCACCGGCATGGAGGCCACCGTGGCGCGCGACTCCGGGGTGTGCGTGGTGGCCCGCCGGGGCGGCGTCATCGACTCGGTCGACGCCGGCCGCATCGTGGTGCGCGTCAACGACGACGAGACCGAGGCCGGCGCCGCCGGCGTCGACATCTACACGCTGACCAAGTACACCCGCTCCAATCAGAACACCTGCCTGAACCAGAAGCCGCTGGTGAAGCCCGGCGATCGCATCGCCCGCGGCGACGTGCTGGCGGACGGTTCGGCCACCGACCTGGGCGAGCTGGCGCTCGGCCAGAACATGCTGGTCGCCTTCATGCCCTGGAACGGCTACAACTTCGAGGATTCCATCCTCATCTCCGAGCGCGTGGTCGAGCAGGACAAGTACACCAGCATCCACATCGAGGAGCTGGCCTGCGTGGCGCGCGACACCAAGCTGGGGGCCGAGGAGATCACCGCCGACATCCCCAACGTCGGCGAGGGCGCGCTGTCCAAGCTCGACGAATCCGGCATCGTCTTCATCGGCGCCGAGGTCAATCCGGGCGACATCCTGGTCGGCAAGGTCACGCCCAAGGGCGAGACGCAGCTCACCCCGGAGGAGAAGCTGCTGCGCGCGATCTTCGGCGAGAAGGCCTCCGACGTGAAGGACACCTCGCTGCGCGTGCCCTCGGGCATGAACGGCACCGTCATCGACGTGCAGGTCTTCACCCGTGACGGCGTGGACAAGGACGCCCGGGCGCTCGAGATCGAAAATGCGGAACTCACCCGCGTCAAGCAGGACTTCGCCGACCAGCGCCGCATCCTGGAGGATGACATCTACGCCCGCGTCGAGAGACTGCTCATCAACAAGACTGCCGAGGGCGGACCCGCCGGGCTCAAGGCCGGCCACAAGATCACCAAGACCTATCTCTCCGAGCTCAAGCGCGAGAAGTGGTTTGACATCCGTCTGCGCGACGAGGAGACCAACGAACAACTGGAGCGCGTGGCGCAGCAGATCAAGCAGATGAAGGAGGATTTCGACCGCCGTTACGAGGAGAAGCGCGAGAAGCTGACCAGCGGCGATGATCTCGCGCCCGGCGTGCTCAAGATGGTCAAGGTTTATCTGGCGGTCAAGCGCCGCATACAACCGGGCGACAAGATGGCGGGCCGCCACGGCAACAAGGGCGTCGTGTCCATGATCGTTCCGGTGGAGGACATGCCGTTCATGGCCGACGGCACGCCGATCGACATCGTGCTGAATCCCCTGGGCGTGCCCTCGCGCATGAACATCGGCCAGATTCTGGAGACCCACCTGGGCTGGGCGGCGCACACGCTGGGCCGGCAGATCGAGGACATGCTCCAGGCACGCCGCGAGGCCGGCGATATCCGCAAACTGCTGGAGAAGATTTACAACCGCAGCGGCAAACGGGAGGAAATCGACGGTCTCACGGATGAGGAGATCATCGAACTGGCGCGCAATCTGGGCCAGGGCGTGCCGGCGGCCTCGCCGGTTTTCGACGGCGCCACCGAGGCCGAGATCAAGGACATGCTGGAGCTCGCCGGCCTGCCCAGGAGCGGCCAGACCACCCTGTACGATGGCCGCACCGGCGAGGCCTTCGATCGTCCGATCACCGTGGGCTACATGTACATGCTGAAGCTGAATCACCTGGTCGATGACAAGATGCACGCCCGCTCCACCGGCCCGTACTCGCTGGTGACGCAGCAGCCGCTGGGCGGCAAGGCGCAGTTCGGCGGCCAGCGCTTCGGCGAGATGGAGGTGTGGGCGCTGGAGGCCTACGGCGCCGCCTACACGCTGCAGGAGATGCTAACGGTCAAGTCCGACGACGTGACCGGCCGCACCAAGATGTACAAGAACATCGTCGACGGCGACCATCGCATCGAGGCCGGCATGCCGGAGTCCTTCAACGTGCTGTTGAAGGAAATGCGCTCGCTCGCCATCGACATTGACTTGGAGCAGAAATGAGCGGAGCGGCGGGCGACCCGCGTTCCACTGCTCATGAGGAGGAGCATCCTTGAAAGACCTACTTGATTTGTTGAAGCAGCACGCCCAGGTCGAGGACTTCGACGCCATCAGCATCGGGCTGGCCTCCCCGGAGAAGATCCGGTCCTGGTCCTTCGGCGAGGTCAAGAAGCCGGAGACCATCAACTACCGCACCTTCAAGCCGGAGCGCGACGGGCTGTTCTGCGCCAAGATCTTCGGGCCGGTCAAGGACTACGAGTGCCTGTGCGGCAAGTACAAGCGCCTGAAGCATCGCGGCGTGGTCTGCGAGAAGTGCGGCGTGGAGGTGACGCTGGCCAAGGTGCGCCGCGAGCGCATGGGCCATATCGAGCTGGCCTCGCCCGTCGCCCACATCTGGTTCCTGAAATCGCTGCCCTCGCGCATGGGCCTGCTGCTGGACCTTTCGCTGCGCGAACTGGAGCGGGTGCTGTATTTCGAATGCTACGTGGTCATCGATCCCGGCATGACGGACCTCGAGCGCGGCCAGCTGCTGACCGAGGAGCAGTACCTGGACGCCATCGAAAAATTCGGTGATGACTTCGACGCGCGCATGGGCGCGGAGGCGATCCATGAGCTGCTCTCCACCATGGACGTGCAGGCCGAGATCAACGCCATCCGCGAGGAACTGCCCAAGACCTCATCGGACGCCAAGATCAAGAAACTGACCAAGCGGCTGAAGCTGCTGGAAGCCTTCACCAGTTCCAACAACCGGCCAAAGTGGATGGTGTTGAAGGTGCTGCCGGTGCTGCCGCCCGAACTGCGGCCGCTGGTGCCGTTGGACGGCGGCCGCTTTGCGACCTCCGATCTCAATGATCTCTACCGCCGCGTCATCAACCGCAACAACCGCCTGAAGCGCCTGCTCGATCTGAACGCGCCGGACATCATCGTCCGCAACGAGAAGCGCATGCTGCAGGAGGCGGTGGACGCGCTGCTGGACAACGGGCGCCGCGGCCGCGCCATCACCGGCACCAACAAGCTGCCGCTGAAGTCGCTGGCCGACATGATCAAGGGCAAGCAGGGCCGCTTCCGCCAGAACCTGCTGGGCAAGCGCGTGGATTATTCCGGCCGCTCGGTCATCGTGGTGGGCCCCCAGCTCAAGCTGCATCAGTGCGGTCTGCCCAAGAAGATGGCGCTGGAGTTGTTCAAACCGTTCATCTTCTCAAAGCTCGAGCGCCGCGGCATGGCGACCACCATCAAGGCGGCCAAGAAGCTGGTGGAGCGCGAGGGGCCGGAGGTGTGGGACATCCTGGAAGAGGTGATTCGCGAGCATCCGGTGATGCTCAACCGCGCGCCGACGCTGCACCGCCTCGGCATCCAGGCCTTCGAACCGGTGCTGGTGGAGGGCAAGGCCATCCAGCTGCATCCGCTGGTCTGCACCGCCTTCAACGCCGACTTCGACGGCGACCAGATGGCCGTCCACGTGCCGCTGTCCATCGAGGCGCAACTCGAGGCCCGCACGTTGATGATGTCCACCAACAACATCCTGTCGCCGGCCAACGGCGACCCCATCATCGTGCCGACCCAGGACGTGGTGCTGGGGCTGTATTACATGACGCGCGAGCGCATCGGCGCCCGCGGCGAGGGCATGGTGTTCGCCGATCTGGACGAGGTGCATCGCGCCTACGAGAGCCGTGCCGTCGAATTGCAGGCCCGCATCAAGGTGCGCATGCCCGCCGGTGAGACGGACAAGACGGGAAGCCGCCCGCTGCGTCTGGTGGAGACCACGGTGGGCCGTTCGCTGCTGGCCAGTGTGCTGCCCGAAGGGCTGCCCTTCGAGCTGGTCAACCGTGATCTCAACAAGAAGGCCATTTCGCAGTTGATCAACACCTGCTATCGCAAGATGGGTCTCAAGGAGACCGTGATCTTCGCCGATCGGTTGATGTACACCGGCTTCCATCACGCCACGCGCGCGGGGGTGTCCATCGGCGTGGACGACATGGTGGTGCCGGAGGACAAGGAAAAAATCCTGGCGGCGGCGGAGCGGGGCGTCAAGGAGATCGAACAGCAGTACGCCGCCGGCCTGGTGACCTTCGGCGAGCGCTACAACAAGGTCGTCGATCTGTGGTCGCACGCCAATGATCAGGTGGCCAAGGCCATGATGGACAAGCTGGGTGCCGAGCTGGTGCAGGACCATCAGGGCAGGATGGTCCGGCAGGCCTCCTTCAACTCCATCTTCATGATGGCCGATTCCGGCGCGCGCGGCTCGGCGGCGCAGATCCGGCAGCTCGCCGGCATGCGCGGCCTCATGGCCAAGCCGGACGGCTCCATCATCGAGACGCCGATCACCGCCAATTTCCGCGAGGGTCTCGACGTGTTGCAGTACTTCATTTCCACGCATGGCGCGCGCAAGGGCCTGGCGGACACCGCGCTCAAGACCGCCAACTCCGGCTACCTCACGCGCCGGCTGGTGGACGTGGCGCAGGACCTGGTGGTCACCGAGGAGGATTGCGGCACCAAGGAGGGGCTGCTCATGATCCCGATCATCGAGGGCGGCGACGTGGTCGAGCCGCTGCGCGATCGGGTGCTGGGCCGCGTGGTGGCCGAGGACGTGCACAAGGGCAACAAGGTGGCAGTGCCGGCCGGCACCATGCTTGATGAGCACTGGGTCGCACATCTGGAGGAGATCGGCGTGGACCAGGTGAAGGTGCGTTCGCCCATCACCTGCGAGACCCGCTACGGCGTCTGCGCCCAGTGCTACGGGCGCGATCTGGCGCGTGGCACGCGCGTCAACGTCGGCGAGGCCGTCGGCGTGATGGCGGCGCAGTCGATCGGCGAGCCGGGCACGCAGCTGACCATGCGCACCTTCCACATCGGCGGCGCCGCCTCGCGCGCCGCGGCGGTATCCAGCATTGAGGTGAAGTCCAAGGGCACCATACGCCTGCAGAACGTGAAGCTGCTGACGCAGGAGAGCGGCAAGTTCGTGGTGGTGTCGCGCTCCGGCGAACTCGCCATCATCGATGACGTGGGGCGCGAGCGCGAGCGTTACAAGGTGCCCTACGGCTCGGTCTTGAGCGTCGCCGACGGTGAAAAGGTGGAGGCCGGCCAGGCCGTCGCCAACTGGGATCCGCACAGCCATCCGGTCATCGCCGAGGTGGCGGGCACCGCGGTGTGGGCGGACATCGTCGAGAACGTCACCGTCGTCCGCCAGGTGGACGACATCACAGGACTCACCGATCTCATCGTCACCGAGGCGGCCAAGCGCGGCCCCGGCGCCAAGGACATGCGGCCGATGATCAAGCTGGTCGACGCCAGGGGCAACTCGCTCAAGATCCCGGGCACTGATCAGCCGGCGCATTACTACCTGCTGCCCAACACGGTCATCAAGGTGGAGGACGGCGCCGAGGTCAAGGTCGGCGACACGCTGGCGCGCATTCTCCAGGAATCCCTCAAGACCCGCGACATCACCGGCGGTCTGCCGCGCGTGGCCGATCTGTTCGAGGCCAGGAAGCCCAAGGATCCGGCGGTGCTGGCGGAACTGACGGGCGTGGTCAGCTTCGGCAAGGACACCAAGGGCAAGCAGCGCCTGATCATCACCGACAAGGACGGCAGGCAGAACGAGGTGTTGATCCCGAAGTGGCGCAACGTCACCGTGTTCGAGGGCGAGCACGTGGAGCAGGGCGAGGTCATCGTCGATGGCGCGCCGGATCCGCACGACATCCTGCGGTTGAAAGGCATACACCACCTCTCCAATTACATCGTCAACGAGGTGCAGGACGTCTACCGCCTGCAGGGCGTGAAGATCAACGACAAGCACATCGAGGTCATCATCCGGCAGATGCTGCGCAAGGTGGAGATCACCGCGCCGGGCGGCACGGCGTTCCTGGTCGGCGAACAGGTGGAGAAGGAGAGGATTTTGGAGGCCAATGCCAGGGCCGTGGCGGAGGGCAAGGAACCGGCGGCGTACGAGCAGCTGTTGCTGGGCATCACCAAGGCCTCGCTGGCCACGGAGTCCTTCATCTCGGCGGCCTCGTTCCAGGAAACCACGCGGGTGCTGACCGAGGCCGCGGTCATGGGCAAGCGCGATGATCTGCGCGGCTTGAAGGAAAACGTCATCGTCGGCCGCCTCATCCCCGCCGGCACCGGCTATGCCTACCACACAGAGCGGCGCCGGCAGCGCGCACAGGCGGGGGGGGCGGAAACCGCCGCCAGCGGGGGTGGTGACGCCGAACAACCGCTGGCCGTCGTGCAACAATAAAATGACTTGATTGCCGACCCCGGTGGCCGGCGGGCCTCGAAGGGCTGAAAAACCGGCAAGTCCGGTGTTGACAGGAAGGGGGGCGGAAAATAGAATCCCGCCTCTTTTTTGGACGGCGGCTGGTTTCCATGCTGTTGTTTCCCGCGGCGGCATAAGTCCACCGTAGTGAACTTGAGGATGAAGGGCGGGCGCCGGGACCTGCGGCGCCGCGCCGATTTTTTATGGCGACGATCAATCAATTAGTCAGAAAACCGAGACGGCGGCAGGTGGTGAAAAGCACCGTCCCCGCGCTTGAAAATTGTCCGCAGAAGCGCGGCGTGTGCACGCGCGTCTATACCACCACGCCGAAAAAACCCAATTCGGCGCTGCGCAAGGTCGCGCGCGTGCGCCTGACCAACGGCCAGGAAGTGACCACTTATATAGGCGGCGAGGGGCACAACCTCCAGGAGCATTCGGTCATCCTCATCCGCGGAGGTCGCGTGAAGGACCTGCCCGGCGTGCGCTACCACACCATCCGCGGCACCCTGGACACCTCCGGCGTCACTGATCGCCGTCAGGGTCGTTCGAAATACGGCGCCAAGCGCCCCAAGGCTTGAAGTCGTTCATACCCCGGATCCTCCCGCCATGTCACGTCGAAGAGTCATTGCCAAGCGCGTCATCCTTCCGGATCCGAAATTCGGGAACGAAACTATCGCCAAGTTCATCAACGTGGTCATGAGCAACGGCAAGAAGGCGGTCGCGGAGAAAATCGTGTACGGCGCGCTCGATCAGGTCCAGACCAAGACCAAGACCAACGCGCTCGAACTCTTCGACAAGGCGTTGGAAAACGTGCGTCCGCGCGTCGAGGTCAAATCCCGCCGGGTCGGCGGCGCCACCTACCAGGTGCCGGTCGAGGTGCGCGCCAGCCGCCGCACCGCGCTGGCCATGCGCTGGCTGGTGGAGGCGGCGCGTGAGCGCGGCGAAAAATCCATGGACCAGCGGCTGGCGGCGGAGATGCTGGAGGCGGCCGAGAACCGCGGCACCGCCGTCCGCAAGCGCGAAGACATGCACAAAATGGCCGAGGCCAACCGCGCCTTCGCCCATTACCGCTGGTAATCCTGACGAGCCCGAGGAATAGCCGCCATGCCGCGTCTGACCCCCATCGAACGCTACCGCAACATCGGTATCAGCGCCCATATCGACGCCGGCAAGACCACCACCACCGAGCGCATTCTTTATTACACCGGCAAGTCGCACAAGATGGGCGAGGTGCACGACGGCGCCGCAACCATGGACTGGATGGAGCAGGAGCAGGAGCGCGGCATCACCATCACCTCGGCGGCCACCACCTGTTTCTGGAGCGGCATGGACAAGCAGTTCCCGGAGCATCGCATCAACATCATCGATACGCCGGGCCACGTGGACTTCACCATCGAGGTCGAGCGCTCGCTGCGGGTGCTGGACGGCGCAGTCGTGGTGTTCTGCGCCGTGGGCGGCGTCGAGCCGCAGTCGGAGACGGTCTGGCGGCAGGCCAACCGCTACGGCGTGCCGCGCATGGCCTTCGTCAACAAGATGGATCGCGCCGGCGCCAATTTCCAGCGCGTGGTCGATCAAATCCGCGCCCGCCTGGGTGCCGTTCCCGTCCCCCTGCAACTTCCGATCGGCGCGGAGGACAAGTTTCAAGGCGTGGTGGACCTTGTCAAGATGAAGGCCATTTACTGGGATGAGGCCAGCCAGGGCATGAAATTCGAATTGCGCGACATCCCCGCCGACATGAAAAAACAGTGCGAGGAGCAGCGGGAGAAGCTCATCGAGGCCGCGGCCGAGGCCACTGAGGCGCTCACCGAGAAATATCTGCACGGCCAGGCGCTGACCGAGGCGGACATCAAGGCGGGCATCCGCGCCCGCACCCTGAACGGCGAGATCGTGCCGGTGTTCTGCGGTTCGGCGTTCAAGAACAAGGGCGTGCAGGCGGTCCTCGACGGCGTGATTGAATACCTGCCCTCGCCCGTGGATCGCAAGGCGGTCAAGGGTCACCTGGACGACAAGAACGCCACCGAGGCGGTGCGTCATGCCTCCGACGATGAGCCGTTTTCGGCGCTGGCCTTCAAGATCGCGACCGATCCCTTCGTCGGCACGCTGACGTATTTCCGCGTTTATTCCGGCGTTTTGAATTCCGGCGACACGGTATACAACCCGGTGAAGGGCAAGAAGGAGCGCATCGGCCGTCTGCTGCAGATGCACGCCAATCACCGCGACGAGATCAAGGAGGTGCGCGCCGGCGACATCGCCGCCGCCCTGGGTCTGAAGGACGTCACCACCGGCGACACGTTGTGCGACATGGAGAAGGTCATCATCTTGGAGAGGATGCAATTCCCCGATCCGGTCATCTCGGTGGCCGTCGAACCCAAGACCAAGGCCGACCAGGAGAAAATGGGCATCGCCCTGCAGAAGCTGGCGCAGGAGGATCCGTCGTTCCGCGTCCACACCGATCCCGAGTCGGGCCAGACCATCATCTCCGGCATGGGCGAACTGCATCTCGAAATCATCGTCGACCGCATGAAGCGCGAGTTCAAGGTCGAGGCCAACGTCGGCAAGCCGCAGGTCGCCTACCGTGAAACGATCCGCAAGGTGGTGGAGAAGGCCGAGGGCAAGTTCGTCCGCCAGTCGGGGGGCCGCGGGCAGTACGGCCACGTGGTGTTGAGGCTGGAGCCGCTGCCGCCGGGCTCGGGCTTTGAGTTTGTCAATGACATTGTCGGCGGCGTGGTGCCCAAGGAATACATCCCCGCCGTGGAGAAGGGCGTGGAGGAACAACTGCAGAACGGCGTCATCGCCGGCTACCCGGTGGTGGACGTCAGGGTCACCATCTACGACGGCTCCTACCACGACGTGGACTCCAGCGAAATGGCATTCAAGATCGCAGGCTCCATGGGCTTCAAGGAGGGCGCCAGGCAGGGCCGCCCCGTGCTGCTGGAGCCGATCATGAAGGTGGAGGTGGTCACGCCGGAGGACTACATGGGCACGGTGAACGGCGACTTGAACCGCCGCCGCGGCATCGTCATGGGCACGGAGGACTCCCCGGCCGGCAAGATCATCCGCGCCGAGGTGCCGCTGGCCGAGATGTTCGGCTATGCCACCGATCTCCGCTCCGCCACCCAGGGCCGCGCCACCTACACCATGGAATTCGCGAAGTACGCGGAGGCGCCGGCCAGCGTGGCCGAGACCGTCATCAAGAAGGCAGCTGCATAACCAGAAAAACCGAGGTAAGCATCATGTCCAAGGGCAAATTTGAGCGCACCAAGCCGCACGTGAACGTGGGGACGATAGGGCACGTGGATCATGGCAAGACCACGCTGACGGCGGCGATCACGACGGTGATGGCGAGGAAATACGGCGGTGAGGCGCGGGCGTATGACCAGATTGACAACGCCCCCGAGGAGAAGGCGCGTGGCATCACCATAGCGACCTCGCACGTTGAATATGAATCGGCCAAGCGGCACTACGCGCACGTGGACTGTCCGGGTCACGCCGACTACGTCAAGAACATGATCACGGGTGCGGCGCAGATGGACGGGGCGATTCTGGTGGTGTCGGCGGCCGATGGTCCGATGCCGCAGACGCGCGAGCACATCCTTTTGGCGCGGCAGGTGGGTGTGCCCTACATCGTCGTCTACATGAACAAGGCCGACATGGTGGACGACCCCGAGCTTTTGCAGCTGGTGGAGATGGAGGTGCGGGACCTGTTGACCACGTATAAATTTCCCGGTGACAAGACCCCGATCATCGTGGGTTCCGCGCTGAAGGCGATGGAAGGGGAGAACAGCGCGCTGGGCACCCAATCCATTGAGAAGCTGGTCGAGGCGATGGACAGCTACATTCCCATTCCCGAGCGGCCGGTGGACCAGCCGTTTTTGATGCCGGTGGAGGACGTATTTTCCATCTCCGGGCGCGGCACCGTGGTGACCGGGAGGATAGAGCGGGGCATCATCAAGGTGGGAGACGAAGTTGAGATTGTGGGATTGAGGGCCACCCAGAAGACCGTATGCACGGGCGTGGAGATGTTCAGGAAGCTTCTGGACGAAGGCCGTGCCGGCGACAACGTGGGCGTGCTCCTGCGGGGCACCAAGCGCGAGGAGGTGGAGCGCGGGCAGGTGCTGTGCAAACCCGGCTCGGTGACCCCCCACACCCACTTTGAAGCCGAGGTCTACGTGCTGTCCAAGGAGGAGGGGGGTCGGCACACCCCGTTTTTCAACAACTACCGGCCGCAATTTTACTTTCGCACCACCGACGTGACCGGGGCGGTGGAGCTGCCCAAGGGCACCGAGATGGTGATGCCCGGGGACAACATCAAGCTCGTGGTCAAGCTCATCAGCCCGATTGCGATGGAGGAGGGGTTGAGGTTTGCCATCCGCGAGGGCGGGCGCACCGTGGGCGCCGGCGTGGTGGCCAAGATCATCGAGTAACGGCCGGGAACAGACGAAACCACGCCCATGAACCAGCAAACCATCCGCATCCGGCTCAAGGCCTTCGATCACCGGCTGATCGATCAGTCGACGCGTGAGATCGTCGAGACGGCCAAGCGCACCGGCGCCCAGGTCAAGGGACCGATCCCGCTGCCGACCAAGAAGGAGCGGTTCACGATCCTGATCTCGCCGCATGCGGACAAGGACGCGCGTGACCAGTATGAAATCCGCACCCACAAACGGCTGCTGGACATCGTCAATCCCACCGACAAGACGGTGGATGCCCTGATGAAGCTGGAGCTGGCCGCCGGCGTGGACGTGCAGATTAAGTTGAATTGACCGGGAATATTTTAGAGAAAGCAGCCATGCCCCTCGGAGTCGTCGGACGAAAATGCGGAATGACCACCATCTTCAACGATGGCGGCGCCGCCGTGCCTGTGACCGTGATCGAGGTGCTGCCCAACCGCATCACCCAGGTGAAGACGGTGGACAACGACGGCTATTGTGCCGTGCAGGTGACCTATGGCCGGCGCAAGCAGAACCGCGTCAACAAGCCCACCGCCGGCGTGCTGGCCAAGGCCGGGGTCGAGGCGGGCGAGGGCTTCATCGAGCTGCGCCTGGCCGAGGGGGAGGGCAAGGACCTGGCTGCCGGCCAGACCCTGACCGTGGAATTGTTCAAGGCCGGGCAGAAGGTGGACGTGGCCGGCACCACGATCGGCAAGGGCTTCGCCGGCACCATCAAGCGGCACCACTTCGCCTCGCTCGATGCCTCGCACGGTGCGTCCCTCTCGCACCGGACGCCGGGATCCACCGGCCAGCGCCAGACGCCGGGCCGTGTGTTCAAGGGCAAGCGCATGTACGGGCATCTCGGCAACGCGCGCCGCAGCGCGATGAACCTTGAGGTCGCCGGGGTGGACAAGGAACGGCAGTTGATCATGATCACCGGCGCCGTGCCGGGCGCGCGCGGCGGCAACGTGCTGATCCGTCCCACCACCAAGGTGCGGAGATAAGGCCATGGAATTGAGCCTCTACGATACCGGCAAGAAGAAGACGGGCAACCTGTCGGTCACCGACGCCGTGTTCGCCGCGGAATACAATGAACCGCTGATCCATCAGGTGGTGACGGCGTACATGGCCGGCGCCCGTGCCGGCACCAAGCGGCAGAAGACCCGCGCCGAGGTCAGCGGCGGCAACTCCAAGCCCTGGAAACAAAAGGGCACCGGCCGCGCCCGCGCCGGCACGACGCGTGGACCTTTGTGGCGCCACGGTGGCCGCGCCTTCGCCGCCCGGCCGCGGAACTACGAACAGAAGGTCAATCGCAAGTCCTACCGGGCGGCCATGCGCTCCATACTCTCCGAGCTGGTGCGCCAGGATCGCCTGCTGGTCGTGGAATCGCTGGCCCTGGAGTCGCACAAGACCAGGAACCTGGCCAGCCGGCTGCGCGCCTTGAAGCTGGAATCGGCGCTGCTGGTGACGGACAAGATGGACCGCAATCTGGCGCTGGCCGTGCGCAATATTCCCGGCGTCGACGCCCTGGAGGCCCGCGAACTGGACCCGGTGAGCCTCATTCATTTTGACAAGGTGATCGCCACCCAGGCGGCGCTTGCGCAACTGGAGGCGCGTCTCAAATGAACGCCGAAAAGCTGATCAACGTGCTGGTGGGGCCGCTGGTCTCGGAGAAGATCACGCGCGTGGCCGACACGCATTATGTATTCGCCGTGCAGCCGCGCTCCACCAAGGCCGACATCAAGCGGGCGGTGGAACTCATGTTCAAGGTGCGGGTGGCGGCGGTGCAGGTTTGCCGCAATCCGGACAAGGTCAGGTATTTCCGCGGCCGGCCCGGACGGCGCGGCGGGGTGAAGAAGGCCTACGTGCGCCTGAAGCCCGGTTTCAACATTGAATTCGGCGCGGCGCCGTAACTGAAGAGACACTGCGATGCCACTGGTCAAGGTCAATCCCACCTCCCCCGGACGCCGCGCGGTCGTCAAGCTGGTCACGCCCGAATTGCACAAGGGGGGGCCGGAATATTCACTGGTCGTGCACAAGAACAAGACCGGCGCCCGCAACCACTTCGGGCGCCAGACGGTGCGGCACATCGGCGGCGGCCACAAGCAGCTTTACCGTTTGATCGATTTCAAGCGCGACAAGGACGGCGTGCCGGCGAAGGTCGAGCGGCTGGAGTACGATCCCAACCGCAGCGCGCACATCGCGCTGCTGCTCTACGCCGACGGCGAACGCCGCTACATCATTGCGCCCAAGGGCGTGCGGGCGGGGGACACGCTGATGTCCGGTGCCTCGGCGCCGATCCAGGCCGGCAACAGCCTGCCGTTGCGCAACGTCCCCGTGGGCACGACGGTGCATTGTGTCGAAATGAAGCCGGGCAAGGGCGCGCAGCTGGGCCGCTCCGCCGGGGCCGGCGTGCAGCTGGTGGCGCGCGAGGGCGTCTATGCCACGCTGCGCCTGCGTTCCGGAGAGATCAGGATGGTGCCGGTCGACTGCCGGGCCACGATCGGCGAAGTGGGCAACATGGAGCATTCGCTGCGTTCGCTCGGCAAGGCCGGCGCGACGCGCTGGCGCGGCATCCGTCCGACGGTGCGCGGCGTGGCCATGAACCCGGTCGATCATCCCCATGGCGGCGGCGAGGGTAAGACCTCCGGCGGCCGCCATCCCGTAACCCCGCACGGCCAGCCGACCAAGGGTTACAAGACCCGCAAGAACAAGCGCACGGCGGCCATGATCATCCGCCGCCGCAACGACAGATAAACAGGCAGACAGAAACCGCCATGCCACGTTCAGTCCGCAAGGGTCCGTTCATCGATCATCACCTGGCCGCCAAGGTGGAAAAGGCGCGGGCCGGCAACGACAAGCGTCCGATCAAGACCTGGTCGCGGCGCTCGCTCATCGTGCCCGACATGGTGGGATTCACCATCGCCGTGCACAACGGCAAGCAGCATGTGCCGGTGTATATCACCGAGAATATGGTCGGCCACAAGCTGGGCGAGTTCGCGGCCACGCGCATCTTCCGCAGCCATTCCGCCGTCGGCAAGAAGGTGGAGGTCTGACCATGGCGACGCGCGCCCTGTACCGCAACGCCCGCATCTCGGCGCAGAAGCTGCGACTGGTCGCCGATCAGGTGCGCGGGCTGCCCGTGGATCGGGCCATGAATTTGCTCAAGTTCAGCAACAAGAAGGCGGCCGGCATCGTGAAGAAGGCGCTGGAATCGGCGCTGGCCAACGCCGAGCACAACGACGGCGCCGACATCGACGTGCTCAAGGTGGCCGCGATTTGCGTGGACCAGGGGCCGTCGATGAAGCGGCTGCGCCCGCGCGCCCGCGGCCGGGCGGATCGCATCCTCAAGCGCACCAGCCGCGTGCTCATCGCGCTGGACGAGAAAAAATAGGACGGACGGCTCATGGGACAAAAAGTCAATCCAATCGGCATTCGTCTCGGCATCGTCAAGGACTGGACCTCGAAGTGGTACGCCGACTCCAAGCATTACGCCGACTATCTGAACACCGACCTCAAGGTGCGCGAGTTCCTGCGCAAGCAGCTGGCGCAGGCCTCGGTCAGCCGCATTCAGATCGAGCGCCCGGCGCACAACGCCCGCATCGTCATTCACACCGCGCGCCCGGGCATCGTCATCGGCAAGAAGGGCGAGGATATCGAGGCGCTGCGCAAGAAGGTGACGGACATGATGGGCGTGCCGGTGACGTTGAACGTCGAGGAGATCCGCAAGCCGGAGCTCGACGCCTACCTGGTGGCGGAGAGCGTGGCGCATCAGCTGGAGAAACGCATCATGTTCCGCCGCGCCATGAAGCGGGCGGTGCAGAACGCGCTGCGCCTGGGTGCCCAGGGCATCAAGATTACCGTCGCCGGCCGGCTGAACGGCGCCGAGATTGCGCGCACTGAATGGTACCGCGAGGGCCGGGTGCCGCTGCACACGCTGCGCGCCGACATCGATTACGGCTTCGCCGAGGCCAAGACCACCTATGGCGTGATCGGCGTCAAGGTGTGGATCTTCAAGGGCGAGGTTCTGGCCGGCGATGAGGCCGCCGCGGCGGAAACCGTCGAACGCGCCGAACCGGCGGCAGCGGCGGAATAAGGGGGAAGTTCACCGTGTTGCAACCCAAACAAACCAAGTACCGCAAGCAGCAGAAGATGCGCAATCCCGGCATCGCCCACAAGGGCTGCCGGGTCAGCTTCGGCGAATACGGCCTCAAGGCCACCTCCAGCGGGCGCCTGACCTCCCGCCAGATCGAGGCGGCGCGGCGCGTGATCACGCACGAAATGAAGCGCGGCGGCAAGGTGTGGATCCGTGTTTTCCCGGACAAGCCGATCTCCAAGAAGCCGCTGGAAGTGCGCATGGGCAACGGCAAGGGCGCGGTGGAATACTGGGTGGCCCAGGTTCAGCCCGGCCGCGTGCTCTACGAGATGGAGGGGCTGACCGAGACCGAGGCGCGCGAGGTGTTCCGGCTGGCGGCGGCCAAGCTGCCGGTGAAAACGACGTTCATGAGACGGACGGTGCTCTAAAATGCGCGCCCAGGAATTACGCCAGAAGACCACGACTGAACTCAACGCCCTGCTGATGGAACTGCGGCGCGAACAATTCAACCTGCGCATGCAGCAGGGCACGGGCCAGGCCGTGGCGCGCCCCAGCCAGGTGCGCCAGGTGCGCCGCGATATCGCCCGCATCAAGACCATCATGCACGAGCAAAAAATCAAGGGTGGCAAGCCGTGACCGAAACGACCGTCAATCGCCGCGTGATGATAGGCCGGGTGGTCAGCACCAGGATGGACAAGACCATCACCGTGCGCGTCGAGCGCGTGGTGACGCATCCGCTGTACAAGAAGTACATCCAGCGGTCGAGCAAGTTCCTGGCGCATGACGCCGAGAACAGCTGCAAGGAGGGTGACGTGGTGGCGATCGAGGAGTGCCGCCCGATCTCGCGTCGCAAGCGCTGGCGCCTGCAGAAGATCGTGGAACGGGCCGCGCCGCAGGATTGAGCCGCCGTCAGGGGATGATGAGGAACGAACCATGATACAGATGACCACCGTGCTGGACGCCGCCGACAACAGCGGCGCGCGCCGCCTGTTCTGCATCAAGGTGCTGAAGGGCACCAAGGCCCGCTATGCCGGCATCGGCGACCTGATCAAGGTGTCGATCAAGGAGGCCATTCCGAACAGCAAGGTCAAGAAGGGTGACGTGTTCAACGCGGTGGTGGTGCGCACCAAGAAGGGCGTGCGCCGGCCCGACGGCTCTATCATCCGTTTCGACGGCAACGCCGCGGTGCTGCTGGACAACCAGCTGCAACCCATCGGCACCCGCATCTTCGGGCCGGTGACGCGCGAGTTGCGCGGCGAGCAGTTCATGCGCATCGTGTCACTGGCGCCGGAAGTGTTGTAAGGAAATGGATCCGATCGCCATGAGGAAACTGAGAACAGGGGATGAAGTCATCGTGCGCACGGGCCGCAGCCGCGGCCAGCGCGGCAAAATCCTGCGCCTGCTCGATGACGGCCGCGTGGTGGTGGAGGGCGTCAACATGATCAAGCGCCACACCCGCCCGAATCCGCAGGCGAACCAGCCCGGGGGCATCCTGGAGAAGGAGGCGCCCATTGCGATTGCCAATGTCGCCCTCTACAACCCCGTGACCAAGAAGCCGGATCGCGTCGGCATCCGGGTGCTGGCCGACGGCCGCAAGGTGCGGTATTTCAAATCCAACGGCGAAGTCGTAGACGTTTGAAGGCAGGACTGACATGACCGCCCGACTGCAAGAATACTACCACCGCAAGGTGGTCCCCGAACTGATGAAACAGTTTGGTTTCAAGCACCCCATCCAGGTGCCGCGCATCACCAAGGTCACGCTCAACATGGGCGTGGGCGAGGCGGTGGCCGACAAGAAGGTCATCGAGCACGCGGTGGAGGACCTGGCCAAGATCGCCGGCCAGAAGCCGGTGATCACGAAGTCGCGCAAGGCCATCTCCAACTTCAAAATCCGCGAGAACCTCGCCATTGGTTGCAAGGTGACCCTGCGCCGCGGCCGGATGTACGAGTTTCTCGATCGGCTGATCAACGTGGCCATTCCCCGCATTCGCGATTTCCGCGGCTTGAGCCCGCGCGCCTTCGACGGCCGCGGCAACTACAGCCTCGGCGTCAAGGAGCAGATCATTTTCCCGGAGATCGATTTCGACAAGATCGACGCCATCCGGGGCCTGGACATCTGCATTACCACCAACGCACGCACGGACGAGCACGGGCGCGCGCTGCTCGCGGCATTCAATCTGCCGCTGCGGAATCAATAGACCCGGGAGATTGCCGCCATGGCCAAGTTGTGCATGAAACTGCGCGAGGAACGCCGCATCAAACTGTCGAGGAAGCTTGCGGCCAAGCGCAGCGAATTGCGCGCCAGGGCCAGGGACCTGCACTTAAGCGAGGAGGAGCGCGCCGCCGCGGCCCTGAAGTTGCAAAAAATGCCGCGTGACTCCAGCCCCTCGCGGGTGCGCAATCGCTGCCGGATCACCGGCCGCACGCGCGGCTATTACCGCAAGTTCGGGCTGTCGCGCAGCAAGCTGCGCAAGGCCGCCATGCGGGGTGACGTGCCCGGCCTGGTCAAGGCCAGCTGGTGAAAAGGCGGGATCACCGAATCGCGAATTGCAGAGAAAAGCTACGATGAGCCAACAAGATCCGATCGCCGACATGCTGACCCGCATCCGCAATGCGCAGGCCCTGCGCAAGCAGGAGGTCAGCATGCCTTCCTCCAGGCGCAAACTCGCCATCGCCAAGCTGCTCAAGGAGGAGGGGTATATCTCCGATTGCACGGTGCAGAGCCTGGACGGCAGGCCGCTGCTGACCATCACCCTCAAGTACTACGAGGGCAGGCCCGTCATTGAGATGATCAAGCGGGTCAGCCGGCCGGGGTTGCGCGTCTATCGCGGCAAGTCGGAACTGCCCAAGGTTGTCGGCGGCTACGGCATCGCCATCGTTTCCACTTCGCGCGGTTTGATGACCGACCGCGCCGCCCGCGCCCAGGGCGTGGGCGGTGAATTGATTTGTATCGTGTCTTGAGAGGATCGGGATTGTTTATGTCACGAGTGGCCAGGAAACCCATTCCCCTCCCCAAGGGCGTGGAGGTCAAGATCAGCGGGGCCGACGTCGCCGTAAAAGGCGCCAAGGGTGCCATGACCCACCGCGTGCCCGCCGGTGTCGAGGTGAGCAGCGATGGCCAGAACGTCAAGGTGGCCGTCAAGGACGGCGGCAGGACGGCCAGCCGGCATGCCGGCACCACAAGGGCGCTGCTCAACAACATCGTGCGTGGCGTGTCCGCGGGTTTCGAGCGCAAGCTGGAGATCAACGGCGTGGGCTACCGCGCCCAGGTCCAGGGCAGGACACTCAACCTGACCCTGGGCTTTTCCCATCCGGTGAACTTTTCGATTCCCGAGGGGATCACCATCGAGACGCCCAGCCAGACCGAGATCGTGGTCAAGGGCGTGAACAAGCAGCAGGTGGGCCAGGTGGCGGCGAAGATCCGCGCCTACCGGCCGCCCGAGCCCTACAAGGGTAAGGGCGTGAAGTATGCCAACGAGGTCATCCTGCGCAAGGAAACCAAGAAGGCGTAATAGAGACAGCGAGCGAACATGCCATGTCCGTGACCAAAAAATCCGCCCGCCTGCGCCGCGCCACCAAGACGCGCGCCAGGATCAAGGCCCTGGGCGTGCACCGTCTGTCGGTGCACCGCACGCCGCGCCACATCTATGCCCAGATTTTCGCGCCGGGCACCTATGACGTCGTGGTGTCGGCCTCGACCGTCGACAAGGAACTTCGCAAGGACGTGAAAAACGGCGGCAACGTCAGGGCCGCCGTCGAAGTGGGCAGATTGGTGGCCAGCCGCGCCAGGGCCAAGGGGGTCAAGCGCGTGGCCTTTGACCGCTCGGGGTTCAGTTACCACGGCAGGATCAAGGCCCTGGCCGACGCCGCGCGCGAAGGCGGTCTTGAGTTTTGACGGATTTCCTAGGACAGCATTGATGACCAACGCAACCACATCCGCTCCTGAAAACACCGACGGCTTGCGCGAGAAACTGGTCGCCGTCAACCGCGTCGCCAAGGTGGTCAAGGGCGGCCGCATCTTCGGCTTCGCCGCGCTCACGGTGGTGGGCGATGGCGAGGGCCGCGTGGGCCTGGGCCGCGGCAAGGCGCGCGAGGTGCCCGCCGCGATCTCCAAGGCCATGGAAAGCGCGCGCCGCGACATGAAGTCCATCGCGCTCAACGGCCGCACGCTGCCCTATGCCATCGTGGGCAAGCACGGCGCCGCCAAGGTCTACATGCAACCGGCCTCGGAGGGCACCGGCATCATCGCCGGCGGCCCGATGCGCGCCGTGTTCGAGGTGGCGGGCGTGCAGGACGTGCTGGCCAAGTGCATCGGCAACTCGAATCCCATCAACGTGGTGCGCGCCACCCTGAAGGGCCTGCGCAGCATCAACGAACCGGCGCGCTTCGCCGCCAAGCGCGGCAAGAAGCTTGAAGAAATCATCGGGTGACACGGGTCATGGCCAAGGCGAAACGAATCAAGGTCCGGCTGGTGCGCAGCACCAACAAGTGCCTGGCCGCCCACAAGGCCTGTGTGCGCGGCCTGGGCCTGCGTCGCATCGGACACACCGTGGAAGTGCAGGACACGCCGGCCATCCGTGGCCTCATCGGCAAGGTGGCCTATCTGTTGTCGGTGGAGGGTTAAGCCATGCGCTTGAACGATCTCAAACCCGCGCCGGGCGCCAGGACCAAGCGCCTGCGCGTCGGCCGCGGCGGCGGCTCCGGCATCGGCAAGACCTGCGGCCTCGGGCACAAGGGCCAGCACGCCCGTGCCGGCGGCTACCACAAGGTGGGCTTCGAGGGCGGCCAGATGCCGCTGCAGCGCCGGCTGCCCAAGTTCGGCTTCAAGTCGCTGACGGCGGACACGGTGGCCGAGGTGCGTCTGGGCGATCTGGCCGGGCTGAAGGCCAGGCCGATTGATTTGAAGGCGCTGCGCGAGGCCGGATTGATCGGGCCGGGCATCGAACGGGTGAGGGTCATACTCTCCGGCGAGCTCAAGAAGGCGATCACGGTCAGGGGCCTGACGCTCACCAGGGGCGCGCGCGCGGCCATCGAGAAGGCCGGCGGCGGCCTTGAGGCCTGACACGATGGCAAAGGCGGCGACAGTCAACACGCCGGGCGGCCTGCCGAGCCTGGCCAGGCTCACCGAGCTGCGCGACCGGCTGCTGTTTCTCGCCGGCGCGCTGATCGTGTTCCGCATCGCCACGCACATCCCGGTGCCGGGCATCAATCCGAGCGCGCTGAAGCAGTTGTTCGAGCACGGCACTATCCTCGACATGTTCAACATGTTCTCCGGCGGCGCCCTGCAGCGCCTGTCGGTGTGCGCGCTGGGGATCATGCCGTACATCTCCTCCTCGATCATCGTGCAGTTGCTGACCATGGTGGTGCCGACGTTTGAGTCGCTGAAAAAGGAGGGCGAGAGCGGCCGCCGCAAGCTGATGCAGTATTCGCGCTATGGCACGGTTTTTCTGGCTGCGTTCCAGGCCCTCGGCGTCGCCATCGCGCTGGAGGGGCAGAGCGCCGGCGGCCAGGGACTGGTGCTGAATCCCGGTGTCTCGTTCAAGATCATCGCCGTCACCTCGCTGGTGACGGGCACGATGTTCCTCATGTGGCTGGGCGAGCAAATCACCGAGCGCGGCGTGGGCAACGGCATCTCCATGCTCATCTTCGCCGGCATCGTCGCCGGCCTGCCGCGCGCCGTGATCAGCACGCTGGAACTGGCGGGCACGCGGGAGATCAACCCGATCATGGTGGTGGCGCTGTTTGCCGTGGCCGTGGTGGTGACGGGCATCGTGGTGTTCATCGAGCGCGGCCAGCGCCGCATCACGGTGAATTACGCCCGCCGCCAGATGGGGCAGCGCATCTACGCCGGCCAGGCCAGCCACCTGCCGCTCAAGATCAACATGTCCGGCGTGATTCCGCCCATCTTCGCCTCCAGCATCATCCTGTTCCCGTCCACGATCGGCAGCTGGTTCGGCACCAGCGAAAGCATGCACTGGCTGCGGACGATTTCCAACACCATCGCGCCCGGCCAGCCGCTGCACGCGCTGCTGTACGCCATCGCCATCATCTTCTTCTGTTTCTTCTACACGGCGATCGTGTTCAACCCGAAGGACACGGCGGAGAATCTGAAGAAATCCGGCGCCTTCATCCCCGGCATCCGTCCCGGCGAACAGACCGCCAATTACGTCGACGGCGTCATGACGCGGCTCACCCTCGCCGGCGCGATTTACATCACGCTGGTCTGCCTGCTGCCCGAGCTCCTGATCTCGAAGTTCCACGTGCCGTTCTATTTCGGCGGCACGTCGCTGCTCATCATCGTCGTGGTGGTCATGGATTTCATGGCCCAGGTGCAGGCCCATATGCTGTCGCACCAATACTCCGGCCTGCTGAAGAAGGCCAATCTGAAGGGCATCCGGCGCTGAGGCCGGCCGAACGGAGGGGAACCATGAAAGTCAGGGCTTCGGTGAAGGCGCTGTGTCGGAACTGCCGCGTCATCGTGCGCAAGCGGGTGGTGCGGGTGATCTGCAAAAACCCCAAACACAAGCAGCGGCAGGGTTGAGGCATGCGCTTGATCCCCGTCGCCCGAGCGCATAGAATCCCCGCCCCCTTCAAGGGGATGGGGGCTGTTTCCAAATTGAGAGAGGTGGACTGATGGCGCGCGTGGCGGGTGTAAACATACCGGTGCAGAAGCACGCGGAGATTGCCCTGCGGTACATCTACGGCATCGGGCCGACGCGCGCCCGCGACATCTGCAAGGCGGCGGGCGTGAACCCCGCCACCCGCGTCAAGGACCTGAACGAGACGCAGCTCGACGCCATCCGCGCCGAGGTGGCGAAATTCACCGTCGAGGGCGATCTGCGCCGCGAGATTTCGATGAACATCAAGCGGCTCATGGATCTGGGCTGCTACCGCGGCCTGCGCCACCGTCGCGGCCTGCCGGTGCGCGGCCAGCGCACCCGCACCAACGCGCGCACCCGCAAGGGGCCGCGCAAGGCGATCAAAAAATTGGCCGCCCCGGCCGCCACCACCTGATTGAGCGATCTCAAACATGGCTGACACATCGACACCTGCAAATCCAGCGGCGCCCGCGGCGGCGGCACCCGCCACCGCGCCGCGCGCCCGCAAGCGCGCCAGAAAGACCGTGGTGGACGGCATTGCGCACATCCACGCGTCCTTCAACAACACCATCATCACCATCACCGATCGCCAGGGCAACGTCATTGCCTGGGCGACGGCGGGTGGCGCCGGGTTCCGCGGTTCGCGCAAGAGCACGCCGTTCGCCGCCCAGGTGGCCGCCGAGAAGGTGGCGGCGGCGCTGAAGGAGCTCGGCGTGCAGAGCCTGGACGTGTACGTGAAGGGGCCGGGGCCGGGACGCGAATCGGCGGTGCGGGCGCTCAACGCCTCGGGCTTCAAGGTGACGAACATCACCGACGTGACGCCCATTCCGCACAACGGCTGCCGCCCGCCGAAACGGCGCCGCGTTTGACGCTCATACCACCGGGAATCTGAGGAATCATGGCGAGATACATCGGGCCGAAGTGCAAGAAGAGCCGCAGTCACGGCGCCGACTTGAACCTGAAGGGGCGCGGGCGCTCGCTCGAGTCGAAGTGCCAGCTCGACAAGCCGCCGGGCCAGCATGGCGACAACCGCCAGCGCCGCACCTCGGACTACGCCCTGCAACTGCGCGAGAAGCAGAAACTGCGCTACATGTACGGCGTGCTGGAGCGCCAGTTCCGCAATTACTACGCCGAGGCGGCGCGCCGCAGGGGCGCCACGGGCGAAAACCTGTTCAAGCTGCTGGAGTGCCGGCTGGACAACGTGGTGTACCGCATGGGCTTCGGCTCCACCCGCGCCGAGGCCCGCCAGCTGGTCCGCCACAAGGCGGTGAGCGTGAACGGCCAGACTGTGAACATTCCCTCCTACAGCGTGCGTCCCCGCGATGTGATCGCCGTCCGCGAGCACGCCAAAAAGCAGGCCCGCATCCAGGACGCGCTGACCGTCGCCGAGCAGCTCGGCCTGCCGGAGTGGGTCGAGGTCGACGCGGCCAAGATGGAGGGCGTGTTCAAGAACGTTCCCGATCGCGCCGATCTGCCGCCGGACATCAACGAGGCGCTGGTGGTGGCGTTGTACTCGAAGTAAGGCACGGCGTGGCGGCAGGCCGGTAATGCAGGAGAAATCATGATGCGCGCAACCGAAATCGAATTGCTGAAACCCCGTCTGGTCGAGGTCGAGCCGGTGAACGAGCGCTGCGCCAAGATCACGCTCGAACCGCTGGATCGTGGCTTCGGCCACACGCTGGGCAACGCCCTGCGCCGGGTGCTGCTGTCCTCGCTGCCGGGCAGCGCGGTGGTGGAGGTGGAAATCAGCGGCGTGCTGCATGAATACACCACCATCCCCGGGGTGCAGGAGGACGTCATCGACATCCTGTTGAACCTGAAGAACCTGGCCATCCGCATGCACGCCAAGCGCGAGGCGACGCTGACCCTGAACAAGAAGGGCCCGGGCAAGGTCACCGCCGGCGACATCACCCTCGATCACGACGTCGAGATCGTGAATCCGGAGCAGCACATCGCCACGCTGACCGAGGCCGGCGAGCTGAACATGACGTTGAAGGTCGCGCGCGGCCGCGGCTACGAGCCGGTCACCGCCCGCATCCTGCCGGAGGAGGCCGGCCAGACCATCGGCCGCCTCAAGCTGGACGCGAGCTTCAGCCCCATCCGGCGCGTTGCCTACGAGGTGCAGAACGCGCGCGTCGAGCAGCGCACCGATCTGGACAAGCTGATCATGACGGTGGAGACGAACGGCGCCATCGATCCGGAGACGGCGGTGCGCCAGGCCGCCCAGTTGCTCAGGGATCAGTTATCCGTGTTCGTGGACCTGCAGGGCGCCGAGCAGCCCGAGGCCGCCCATCGCGCCGAGGCGGAGATCGATCCCATCCTGCTGCGTCCGATCGACGATCTGGAGCTGACCGTGCGCTCCGCCAACTGTCTCAAGGCCGAGAGCATCCATTACATCGGCGACCTCATCCAGCGCACCGAGGTGGAATTGCTCAAGACCCCCAATCTCGGCAAGAAGTCGCTGACCGAGATCAAGGAGGTGCTGGCCGCGCGCGGCCTGTCGCTCGGCATGCGCCTGGAAAACTGGCCACCGGCGTCGCTGGCCGCCAAGGCCTCCGCCTGATCGCCGGCCGCAACTGAACGGAGGAAAGCCGCATGCGTCATCGCAACATAGGCCGCCAGCTCAGCCGCGACAGCTCCGCCCGCAAGGCCGTGCTGCGCAGCCTGGCGCAGTCGTTGTTCCGCCACGAGCTCATCACCACGACGCTGCCGAAGGCCAAAGAGCTGCGCCGCACCGCCGAACCGCTCATCACCCTGGCCAAGAAGGACAGCCTGGCGCATCGCCGGCTGGCCTTTGATCGCCTGCGCGATCGCGAGATGGTGACGAAACTCTTCAAGGAGCTGGGGCCGCGCTACGCCCGGCGCCCGGGCGGCTATCTGCGCATCCTGAAGCGCGGCTTCCGCCGCGGCGACTGCGCGCCGCTGGCCATCGTCGAGCTGGTGGATCGCCCCGTCCCACCTCCCGCCGCAAAAGCCTGATCGCGCCTTGCAGTTGTGCGACAAGAAACCGGGCCTCGCGCCCGGTTTTTGTTTGATTGGGTATACTGCGGCAATGATAGTCCTGTTCACCGACTTCGGCTGGGAGGGCCCCTACATCGGCCAGATGCAGGCGCGGATCCACGCCATCGCCCCGCGGGAGCCCGTCGTCAACCTGTTTGCCGATCTGCCGGCGCACAACCCGCGGCCGGCGGCCTACCTGCTCCCGGCCTACGCCGCCGCCTTTCCCGAGGGCAGTGTGTTTGTCTGCGTGGTTGACCCGGCGGTCGGCAGCGGCTGGCATCACCCCTGCGCGGTGTGTTGCGACGGCAGGAAATACGTCGGCCCGGACAACGGCCTGTTCGAAATCCTCAGGCGGCGCGCGAAGAGCACCGATGTTCACCGCATCCTCTGGCGGCCGGAGCGGATGTCCCACAGCTTCCACGGCCGCGATCTCTACGCGCCGGTGGCCGCCAGGCTGGCCGCCGGACAGGCCGTGGAAATGGAGAGGGCGGCGGGCCTGCGCTTTCCGGAATGGCCGGATGACCTGGCGGAGATCATCTACATCGACCGCTTCGGCAACGCCATGACCGGCCTGCGTTCGGCCCATGTGGCCCCCGATGCCACGTTGAAGGTCATGGGCAAATCGCTGCGACGGCTGAAGACGTTTGCGGACGCCGCGCCGGGCGAGGGGTTCTGGTACGAAAACGCCAACGGCCTCGTCGAAATCGCCGTCAACGAGGGCCGCGCCGATCAAGTCTTTGATTTGGTGGTCGGCGATGCCGTGAGCGTGGAGATTCCCTGATGCATTCCTCCGCATCCGCCGTGCGCAAATGGGCGCGCGTCCTGCTGTTCGGCGCATGCACGTCACTGGCCGCCGCCGTCGCGGACGAAACGCGGGATCTGCCGGTCAACATGCCGGCGCAGGGATTGCCGCCGCCGTTCGCCACGCCCTCCGTGGCCAATCCGCCATACGTCATCCAGCGTCCGGCGGGCGCGGAGCTGAAGCTGCCGCCGGGGTTCAAGGTGGCGGAATGGGCCACCGGCCTGCCCGGGCCGCGCGCCATGCTGCTGGGGCCGGGAGGGGAGGTGCTGGTGTCCGCCACGCGCGCCGGTGCGGTCATGGCCATCCGCGACGGTGGCACCAAGACGTTGATCGATGATCTCGACGATCCGTATGGCCTCGCCTTCTACGACCGCTGGCTGTATGTCGCCGAGACCACCTCCGTCAAACGCTACCCCTACGACAGCAAGGGCATGACGGTCGGTCCGGGCGAGGAGGTCATTTCGCTAGAGGGCACGGACGGCGGTCACATCACGCGCACGCTGTTGTTCGACGCCAGGCACGAATATCTCTACGTCAGCGTCGGCTCCGGTTCGAACGTGGATGCCGGCGAGCCCGCGATCCGCGCGGCGATCAACCGCTATCACCCCGGCGGCCGCGGGCACGAGATTTACGCCTCGGGCATACGCAACGCCATGGGGCTGGGCTGGAACCCCGTGACCGGCGAGCTTTGGGCGACCTCGCACGAGCGCGACGGGCTGGGTGACGACCTGCCGCCGGATTTTCTCACGCGCGTCCGGCAGGGCGGCTTCTACGGCTGGCCGTACGCCTACATCGGACCGCACGAAGACCCGCGCCGCAGGGGCGAGGCGCCGGAGCGGGTGGCGAAGACGCTCTATCCCAGCGTGCTCTTGGGCGGCCATGCGGGCGCGATGGGCCTGCTGTTCTATACCGGCGCGCAGTTCCCGGTGAAATACAGGAACGGCTGTTTCGTCGCCCTGCACGGCTCGTGGAACCGGGCCAGGCGCGCGGGCTACCGCGTGGTTTTCGTGCCGTTCAAGGACGGCAAACCAATCGCCGGTCCGGAGGATTTCCTGACCGGCTGGATGCTGGGCGAGGAGCGGCAGGAAGTCTGGGGCAGGCCGGTCGGTCTGCTGCAACTGCCGGATGGATCCATGCTGGTGTCCGATGACGGCGCCGGCAAAATCTGGCGCGTGTCCTACACGGCAACAAAATAAACCCAAGGAGCATTCATGTCGGCGCTGATCTGCGGTTCGTTCGCCTATGACAACATCATGGTCTTCGAGGATCGCTTCAAGAACCATATCCTGCCGGACAAGATCCACATCCTGAACGTGTCCTTCATGGTGCCGCGCATGCGGCGCGAATTCGGCGGCTGCGCCGGCAACATCGCCTACAATCTGAAACTGCTCGGCGGCGACCCGCTGCCGATGGGCACGGTCGGCGAAGACTTCCAGCCCTACCGGCAGTGGCTGGCGCAGAATCAAATCCCCGACCGGCACGTGACCGAGATTTCCGGCCTGCTGACGGCGCAGGCGTTCATCACCACCGATCTCGACGACAACCAGATCACCGCCTTCCATCCCGGCGCGATGAATTTCGCGCATATGAACAAGGTCTCCGCCGCGAACGGCGTGACCATCGGCGTCATCGCCCCCGACGGCCGCGACGGCATGATCGAACACGCCGCGCAGTTCGCCGCTGCGGGCATCCCCTTCATCTTCGATCCGGGCCAGGGCATGCCGATGTTCAACGGCGATGATTTGAAAAAATTCATCGCGCAGGCCGCCTGGGTGACGCTGAACGATTACGAATGGCAGTTGATGCAGGAACGCACGGGTTTGAACATCGAGCAGATCACGCGGCAGGTGCAGGCATTGATCGTGACGCGCGGCGCCAAAGGCTCCGTGATCTACACCAAGGAGAAGACCTACGACATCCCCATCGCCAAGGCGCGGCAGCTCGTCGATCCCACCGGCTGCGGCGATGCTTACCGCGCGGGTCTCATCTACGGCCTGATGAACGGGCTGGACTGGGAAACCACCGGCCGCATCGCCGCGCTCATGGGCGCCATCAAGATCGAATCCGCCGGCACCCAGAACCACAAATTCAAGCGCTCGGATTTCGACGCCCGCTTCCGTGAATCTTTCCAGCGCAGCTTGTAGCTGCGCATGCCGTCCAAGGCGGCATTTGGAATTCTCTCAAGATACCGTTCGTGCTGAGGTATCGAAGCATGAACGGTTTTTTATTCATCTGGGATTTGACCCTCGATCACAAATCCTCCGGCGTCAATCCCGTATGTTTGGCGATACGGGCAAGCATGCGCGGACCGATTTCTTCCCGTTCATGGAACGCGAATACAAAATCAGGCTGGCCTCGCCGAGCCAGTGTTTTATGAGAACCGGACTGACGCTTGATTCGCCAGCCGATTCGAAGGAGGGCGGAAAGAACACGATTGGCCTTCGAAGAAGGCCAATGACTCATGCCGCCCTGAGGACGATACGAATAGGTTGAGGCTTACTTTCGGCGTGTTCAAGACGCTCTGCTATGACGCGCAGCGCCAGGGTTTCCACCTTCACAAGGGCTTCATCCGATGAGGCTCCATAGGCCATGACACCGGGCAGCTGAGGCACCTCAGCCAGCCAGCGGCCATCTTCTTCCTGCTCGAATTCCAGAGTTAAGTCCATGGTTTTATTTTACGGCAGATTACGGCAGAGTGCCATCAAGATCGAATCCGCCGGCACCCAGAACCACAAATTCCGACGCTCGGATTTTGACGTCCGCTTCCGCGAGTCATTCCACCGCAGCCTTTAACGTCGCACATTCCAACATTCAAGATAAACTCAAGTTCTCTCTTTTAAGTCCTTGATTGTTCCATTGCGTACGCAGGCACGCATCCGAACATGCGAAACTGCTATTTCATCATAATCAGGATTCATTCGACGCCGCCACGAAACTGCTCGGTTACGAGCCGCTCTTTCGTCTTCAAAGGCATTCACGTTAGATACGAAACCACGCTGCACTCGTACAGCTACCCATATGCCGTTATTATCGGTGTCGTACATTTTCGGAACCTCCTTTTTGTATCCTGCGATGCCAGCTATAAACATTCCGATACTCAAAGAACGCGCATGTCTCTCTTAGACCACTCGCTTTGAATGTTGGCCTTGAGAGCTGGCGAACAAAAAGCGCCCTTCTGTCGTCATTCGAGACAATACCAAATCTTATCGCTTTGTCCGTCCCAGAAGAAACACAAAATGCCTACTTGTCCCTCAAGCGCTTGAAGATCAATCTTGCGGAGACCAAAAAATGTCCGGTTTCCTGGGTGCCTTTTGGAATATCTAAAATAAAATCGTGCGTCGGCATCTCCAAGCTGGTACAACGACTGGCTATTTGCGAGTTTTCGTGGAGCACAAAATCGTTTGGTCACTTCTTGAAGAAATAGGGATTTTAGGGGATTTGTCATGACGACTATCCTAATCGCTCTTTTAGCTTCGGCAAACTAAGCACTGGGATCTCGCAGTGGGTGCCTTCGCAGACGTAAGCCACGGCGCCACTTTTGGCGGGTTCGCGCGCGGCCAGCAGCGAAGGCAGATTTTGAGCATCGGCGGGGATGGCGAAGACCTGCCGACGGGGGAAGTAACCACGCATGGCAGTGCGTTGCCAGTCGGTGAGTTCATCGCCGGTGCCGCGCAATACCATGGTCTGTGGCGGTTTGAGCAATTCTTCCAGCACCGTGAGCAGGGTCAAGTGCGAAGATGGATACTGCAGCACCGTGAGCCAGCAGGATTTCAACGTACGTTCGGCGGCTTCCAGATAATGGTTATCCCCGAGCAGATGCCCCAGCCGGCCCAATACCACAGCGGCAACGCCATTGCCGGCGGGCAGTGCTTCGTCGGCGTAGGTTTTGCTGCGCAGGATTAGCTGTTCGTGGTCGTGTGCAGTGAAGTAGAAGCCGCCTTTCTCTTTATCCTCAAACTGTTCCAGCAGCACATTAGCCAATGCTGCAGCCCAGATCAGGTCTTCATTGCGCCAGTGGACGGAGAGCATCATCAACAGCGCGTCGATCAGGAAGGCATAGTCATCCAGATAGGCATTGAGATGCGCGCGGCTGTCCTTGTAAGTGGCAAGCAGGCGATTGTCCCGCCACATGCGCGAACGCAGAAAATCCAGCGCCCGCTGGCTGCTTTCGAGATAATCCGGGCGGTCAAGGTGGAATCCCGCCAATGCCATCGTTTTGATCATCAACGCGTTCCACGAGGTCAATATCTTCTCGTCGCGTCCGGGCCAGACGCGCTTGTTGCGCGCTGCGAGCAGCCTGGCGCGCGCGGAATCCAGCAATTCGCGCGCTTGAGCAACTTCCATCTTCGCGGCGGCTGCGACGTCTTCAAGGGGTTTGATGACGTGAAAATGCCAATGCCCTTCGAAATTAGGCGCGTGCGAGAGGCCATAATGGGGGGCAAGGACTGCATATTCGGCATCCGTCAGCAAAGCGCGCACCTCATCGCGTGTCCAGACGTAGAACTTGCCTTCGTGTCCCTCCGAGTCAGCGTCGAGTGAGGAGTAATAGCCGCCTTCCGGTGATTGCATGTCGCGCATCACCCAATCGGCGGTTTCCATCGCGATCCGGCGGAAGAACGGATCGCCCGTGATTTGCCAGGCCTGCACGTACAACCCCAGCAACTGCGCGTTGTCGTAGAGCATCTTCTCGAAGTGGGGGATCATCCAGTGGGCGTCGACGGAGTAGCGCGCGAAGCCGCCGCCGATCTGGTCGTACATGCCACCCTCCGCCATTTTGCGCAGCGTGAATGTCGCCATGTGCAGGGCCGGCGCATCGGGCTGGCCGGCGGCCACGGACGCGGCATGGTGGCGCAGCAACCGCTCCAGCATGGGCGGGTGCGGGAACTTGGGCGCCGCACCGAAGCCGCCGTCGATGGCGTCAAAACCGCTTTCGATGTCGCGCCGCGCCTCCAGCAGCGGCGCGGAGGAGGGCGGCGGAAGGTCTTCGTCGGCGGGCGCGGATAGCTCGCCGCGCAGGGCCTCCAGCACCGCCTCGTTCTGTTTCCGCAGTTCGGGCTGCTTCTCCCGGTACACCGCGGCGATGTGAAGCAGCAGGTCCTTGAACGCCGGCATGCCCCAGCGCGATTCGCGCGGGAAGTAGGTGCCGCCGAAGAACGGCACGTGGTCGTCGTGGGTGAGGAACATGGTGAGCGGCCAGCCGCCCGACCGTCGCGTCAGCAGGTATTGCGCGGTCTGGTAGATTTTATCGAGGTCGGGGCGCTCCTCGCGATCGACCTTGATGTTGACAAAGTGCTCGTTCATGATCGCCGCGGTCTCCTCGTCCTCGAAGGACTCGTGCGCCATGACGTGGCACCAATGGCAGGCCGAGTAGCCCACCGACAGCAGGATGGGCTTGCCCGTCTCGCGCGCGAGCTTGAGCGCCTCCTCGCCCCAGGGGTACCAGGAAACAGGGTTCCCGGCGTGCTGCAACAAATACGGGCTGGTCTCGTCCTTGAGGGCGTTGCGCGGGACCTTGACGGCGGCGGTCATGACAACAAAATGCGGTTGACGGCAAGCGCGATCTGGCGCGGCGGCAGTTCACCGGCGATGGCCAGCAATTTGTTGAACAGGCCGGGGATGACGATGGCGCGCCCGGCGTGCAGGCCGCGATAGCCGGCGCGCGCAACGGTTCGGGCGTCCATGGGCCGCAGCCAGCGGAACAGCCGGCCCTCCTCCAGGCCGGCGCGGCCCGCGAACTCGGTGCGCGTGGTGCCGGGGCAGAGCGCCGTGACCGTGATGCCGGTGCCGCGCAGCTCGGAGGTCAGCGCGCGCGAGAACGACAGCACGTAGCTCTTGGTGGCGTAGTACACCGCCATGCCGGGGCCGCCGGGCTGGTAGCCGACCACCGAGCCGACGTTGAGGATGCGCCCCCGGCCGCGCCGCCGCATGCCCGGCAGGGCGTGGCGCGTCAGCATGGTGAGCGCCTCCATGTTGAGCCGCACCATGGTCTCCAGCGCCAGCGGGTCGGTGTCGATGAAGGCGCCGGCCACGCCGACGCCGGCGTTGTTGACCAGCACTTCGATCTGCAAATTCGCCTTTTCCGTTTCATCCCACAGATCGCGGGCGGCGCCCGGCTGCGCCAGGTCGAGAGGGAACAGGGTCACGCGCGTGCCATGCGCGGCCTTGAGTTCCTCCGCCAGCTGGTTGAGTTCCGCGGTGCGGCGGGCGGCCAGCGCCAGCGCATAACCGCCGGCGGCGAACAGTCGGCTCAATTCAAGACCGATGCCGCTGGAGGCGCCGGTGATGAGTACCACGGGTCTGGAGGGCGATATCATGGCGCGATTTCCATGGGTTGACCACGATACATCATACCGCGATGGCGGGCCGATGACCTGATAAAATGTCCCATCCGCATGCTCGCCTTCCCCAACATCGATCCCGTCGCCGTGCACCTGGGGCCGCTCGCCATACGCTGGTACGGGCTGGCCTATGTCGCCGGCTTTCTCGCCGGCTGGGCGCTCATGAACCGGCGCGCCGCCCGCCCCGGCTCCGGCTGGGACGCGGAGCAGGTGGGCGATCTGGTGTTCTACAGCGTGCTCGGCGTCATTCTCGGCGGGCGGCTGGGCTACGTGTTGTTCTACAACCTGCCGGTGTATCTGGCGCATCCGCTGGATATCTTCAAGGTGTGGCAGGGCGGCATGTCCTTCCACGGCGGGCTGGCCGGCTCGCTGGTGGTGCTCGTGATTTTTGGACGGCGCACAGGCAGGGGCTTCCGCGCGGTGGCGGATTTCATCGCGCCGGTGGTCCCCATCGGTCTGTGCCTCGGCCGCATCGCCAATTTCATCAACGGCGAGCTGTGGGGCGCACCCACTGATCTGCCCTGGGGCGTGGTGTTCCCCAACCCCGACGCCGGCGGCGTTCCGCGCCATCCCTCGCAACTCTACGAAGCGAGCCTGGAGGGCGTGCTGCTATTCACGATTCTGTGGTGGTACTCCAGCAGGCCGCGCCCGCGCGGCGCGGTGGCCGGGCTGTTTTTGCTGGGTTATGGCGTGCTGCGTTTTCTTGTTGAATTCGTGCGCCAGCCGGACGCGCAGATCGGCTACCTGGCCTGGGGCTGGCTCACCATGGGCCAGTTGCTGTCGCTGCCGGTGATCTTGTTCGGCGCATGGCTGTGGTGGACGGCGCATCGCCGCGCCTGATCCCTATGCAGGTTTATCTCGATCTGTTGCGCCACATCCGCACGCACGGCGCGCGCAAGGGTGATCGCACCGGCACCGGCACGCTGTCCGTATTCGGGGCGCAGATGCGATTCGATCTCGCCAAGGGATTCCCGTTGCTCACCACCAAGAAGCTGCACACGAAGTCGATCATTTATGAACTGCTGTGGTTCCTGCGCGGCGGCACCAACGTCCGCTGGCTGCAGGAGCACGGCGTCACCATCTGGGATGAATGGGCCGACAAGAACGGCGACCTCGGGCCGGTCTATGGCGCGCAATGGCGGCGCTGGCATGCCGCCGACGGCCGCGTCATCGATCAGTTGAGTGACGTGGTCGAACGCATCAAGCGCGATCCGGACTCGCGGCGGCTCATCGTGACGGCCTGGAATCCGGGCGAGATCGACAAGATGGCGCTGGCGCCGTGTCACGCGCTGTTTCAGTTTTACGTCGCGAACGGCCGCCTGTCGTGCCAGCTCTATCAGCGCAGCGCGGACATGTTCCTCGGCGTGCCGTTCAACATCGCCTCCTACGCACTGTTGACCATGATGATGGCACAGGTCACGGGTCTCAAGCCCGGTGAGTTCGTGCATACGCTGGGCGACGTGCACATTTATCTCAATCATCTGGAGCAGGTGGATTTGCAGCTGACGCGCACGCCGCGCGCGCTGCCGACCATGCATCTCAATCCGGCGGTGAAGGATCTGTTCGCCTTCCGTTACGAGGATTTCGAGCTCGGCGGATACGACCCACATCCGGCAATATCAGCACCCATAGCCGTCTAGGGTGAGTGGTCGTTCCGGCGAATGCCGGAACCCAGTAAAGAAAATGATTTTTCACTGGATGCCGGCCTTCGCCGGCATGACAGTGACCTTTTTTTGAGCTTGCTTAGTTGACTGGATACAGCATGAGCATATTGTCCATTGTTGTGGCGATGAACGCGCAGGGTGTCATTGGCTACCGAGGCAGACTTCCTTGGCATCTGCCGGCAGACCTCAAGCATTTCAAGCGCATCACCATGGGCAAGCCCATCGTCATGGGCCGCAAGACGCACGATTCGATAGCCCGCGTGTTGCCGGGGCGCGAGAACATCGTCATCAGCCGGAACCCCGCCTACACCGCGCCCGGCTGCACCGTGCTGCCGTCACTGGCCGCCGCGCGCATGCACGTCGCCGCGGCGACAGAAATCATGGTGATCGGCGGCGCCTCGCTGTACCGGGAGGCGTTGCCATTGGCCTCGCGGATTTATCTGACGGAGGTGCACGCGGAGGTGCCGGGTGATGTGTTTTTTCCGGCGTGGGATCGCTCGCAGTGGCGTGAAGTGAGCCGCGAGGAACATCCCGCCGACGCTGCAAATCCCCGGTCCTGCAGTTTCGTCGTCCTGGAACGTCAGGGCTAGGCGCTTGATCCAGCCGTTCGCTTGCTCCTACTCCATCGTGCCTGCCGCGTGGGTGTGGCTCCGCACCTGGATTTCGCGGCCGTCATCGAGGCACAGGGCGGTCAGCGCGCCGCCCCAGACGCAGCCGGTGTCGATGCCGTGGACGTTGTGGACGCGGTAATCGATGCCGTTTAGGCGCAAGGTCGCCCAGTGGCCGAAGATGAGCGTCTCCTCCGCGCTGCGCCGTCCGGGCAGGGTGAACCACGGCAATAGCCCCTTTTTCTGCCGGCCCGGCGCGCTTTTCTCCGACAGATCAAGACGGCCATTTTTGTCGCAGTAACGCATGCGCGTCAGGCAGTTGGTGATGAATCGCAATCGCTCCCAGCCGCGCAGACCCTCGCTCCATTGAGCCGGTTCATTGCCATACATTTCTTCCATGAACTTTGCGATCTTCGATGATTGCAACATGCTTTCCACCTCGCGCGCGAGCAATTGCGCCTGCGCGATGTCCCACTGCGGCGGCAGGCCGGCGTGGATGAGCGTGCAGCCCAGCGCGGGGTCCCGATGCACGAGCGGCCGCCGCCGCAGCCAGTCCAGCAATTCATCGCGATCCGGCGCACGCAGCACGTCATCGAACGTGTCCTTGCGGTGCGGCCGCCGCTTGCCAAAGACACAGGCCAGCAGGTGCAAATCATGGTTGCCCAGCACGGTGACGGCGCGGTCGCCGAGATTGCGGACGAAACGCAGCGCGTTGAGCGACTCCGGGCCGCGATTGACCAGATCGCCGGTGAACCACAGCCGGTCCCGCGCCGGATCGAACTTCAGCACATCCAGCAGTTCACGCAGTTCGGCGAAGCAACCCTGGACATCGCCAATGGCATAGATCGCCATGCTTGCGTTCTTACCGCCGCCTACGTGATCGGTGAACGGAAAGTACCGCAGTGGCCATCAACACAAATCCCCCCAACCCCCTCCCCCAAGGGAGGCGGGGAGGGATTTCTGGCATGGTCTTTCATCAATGAAAGCTCTGCGGGACGGCGAGACGGAAGGGCGCAATCGGCGCGTCAAAGCGCACGCCGTCATCACCGATCATTTGATAGCTGCCCTGCATGCTGCCGATGGGGGTCTCGATGGCGGCGGCGCTGGTGTACCGGAACGCCTCGCCCGGCGCGAGATGGGGCTGCTCGCCGACCACGCCCTCGCCACGCACCTCCTGCACCCGGCCGTTGGCGTCGGTGATGATCCAGTGGCGGGTCAGCAGCTTGGAACGCACCGAGCCGGCGTTCAGGATGGTGATGGTATAGGCGAAGACGTAGTGATTCTCCTCCGGAGATGACTGTTCCTCGACGTAGCGGGTCTGCACGGAGACCTGGATGTCATGCGGGCGCGGCATGGCATCCTACTGGCGGGCCGGGGCGAGGTTGATGAAGGGCGAGGCGTTGCCGGTGACCTGCGGCAGGTGTCCGTCCCATTTGTCGATGGCCTTCATTTGCGCCTCGATTTGCCGCAGTTGCACGAGTTCGGCGGTGACGTTCTCCTTCTGCAGCCGCAGCGACTCGGCCTCCGCCTGCGCCGAGGCGATCTTCTGCTCGGCCTCGATCTTGATGCGTTCGAGATCGCGCTGCGCCTTGAGCGCCAGCTGCTCGGCGGTCTGCTTGGCCTCGATGGCCTGCGCGAACTGCGGCGAGAAGCGGAAATTCACGATGGCAAAATCATCGACCAGGATGTGATGCTGGGACAGCCGATCGCGCAGGATGCTTTTAATCTCGTCGCGAACCTTTTCGCGCTGGGTGATGAGTTCCACGGCCGTGTAGCGCGCCGTCACCGCCTTGACCACCTCCTGCACATTGGGGTCGATGACGCGCCAGGTGTACTCCTTGCGCAGCGACTGGTAGACGTGATGGGCCTGCTCCGGGTCGATGTGATAATTCAGGGCGATGGTGCTGTGGGTGTCCTGCAGGTCCTTGGAGGAGGCGTCGGCCTCGGTCTGCTCTTTCTGGATGCTGACGTCCATTTTTACGACGCCATCCACGAACGGAATGCGCCAGTGTATGCCTTCCCCCAGCACCGGCTCCTCGACTTTTCCCAGGCGCACCAGCACGCCGCGCTCGCCCGGCCCGACGATGACGAGGGGATTGGCGAGGAACAGAACAATCAATGCGCCGATGATGACGGTGATGACGCGAAAGAAGGTGGTCGGCATGTGGCGTTCTCCCGGGGTGGATGATCGTTGAATCACCAAGGCCTTGTGTCTGGGCATGTCGGCTTTTCGTTTCCGCGGTCCTAGGCCGATCCCGCGCCCAGTTGCCGGTAGGCCAGCGCCTCGCCCAAGTGTGCGGAGCTGATGTTAGCATCCCCGGCGAGATCGGCAATGGTGCGCGAGAGTTTCAGCACGCGGTGAGTGGCGCGGGCCGAAAGTTGCAGGCGGCTGACGGCCTTCTGCAGCAGGGTCTGCTCGGCGGGGGCCAGGGCGCAGTCGCGCTCCACCTCCCTGGGCGTGAGCCAGGCGTTGGCCTTGCCGGCGCGCGCCAACTGCCGCTCGCGGGCACGGCACACGCGCCCGCGCACCGTGGCGCTGGTTTCGGCGGCGGGGTCGAGTTGCAACAGGGCGTCCTGCGGGACGTTCGGCACCTCGACCTGCAGATCGATGCGATCGAGCAGCGGGCCCGACACACGGCCGCGGTAACGGTGGATTTGGTCCGGCGTGCAGCGACAGCGTCCGCTGGCGTCACCGAGATAGCCGCAGGGACAGGGATTCATGGCCGCGATCAACTGAAACCTGGCCGGAAAGCTCGCCTGTCGGGCGGCACGCGAGATGGTGATGACCCCGCTTTCCAACGGCTCGCGCAACACCTCCAGCACGCGCCGATCGAATTCGGGGAATTCGTCGAGGAAGAGCACGCCGTGATGCGCCAGCGAGATCTCGCCGGGACGCGGCTCGCCGCCGCCGCCGACCAGGGCCACGGCGGAGGCGGTGTGGTGCGGGCCGCGGTAGGGGCGTTGTTTCCACTGCGCCGCCTTGAAGCCAAGGTGGCTCACGGAAGCAATGGCGGCGGCTTCCAGCGCCTCCTCCTCGGTCATCGGCGGCAGCAACCCGGGCAGGCGCACGGCCAGCATGGTCTTGCCCGTGCCGGGCGGACCCAGCATGAGCAAATTGTGGCCGCCGGCGGCGGCGACCTCGAGCGCCCGTTTGGCCTGTGCCTGGCCCTTGACCTCCGCCAGATCGGGCACCATCGCATCCGCCGCTGCTCCATTGACCGCTTTGTACGGGGCCAGCGGCGCGCCGCCGCTCAAATGGCCGCAGACCGCCAGCAAATGCGGCGCGGGCAGGACGGTGAGTCCCGCGGCCAGCGAGGCCTCATCGGCGTTGGCCTCCGGCAGCAGCAGTGAACGGCCCGTCTTTCGCGCCTCCAGGGCCACCGGCAGCGTGCCGGAAACGGGACGCAATTCCCCCGTCAGCGCAAGCTCGCCGATGAACTCATGCCGGCCGAGCGCGTGCGGGCTAACCTGTCCTGAGGCCGCGAGGATGCCGAGCGCAATGGGCAGGTCATAACGTCCGCCCTCCTTGGGCAGATCCGCCGGCGCCAGATTGACGGTGATGCGGCGCGTGGGAAACTCAAAGCGGCTGTTCAAAATGGCGCTGCGGACGCGATCCTTGCTTTCCTTCACCGCCGTTTCCGGCAGGCCGACGATGTTGAGGCTTGGCAGGCCGTTGGAGAGATGCACCTCGACGGTGACGGCGGGCGCGGCGATGCCTTCCTGCGCACGGGTATGAATGATGGCCACACTCATGAATTGATGCCCCGAAATCCCGGAATCCCGGAATGGATCAGGGATTGGTGCCCGGATCGCATTTGCCGCCCGCGGCCTCCAGAGCGGCAATCTGCCGCTCCAGGGCCTCCAGCCGCTGGCGCGTGCGCGAAAGCAGCGCCGCCTGCACGTCGAACTCTTCGCGCGTCACCAGCTCCATGCGCGCCAGCGCAGCGGACAGCCAGGTGCGGACATTTTTTTTCAACTCCTCGCGGAAGGGGGAGCCGGCGTTGGGATAAAAAGCCAGCAGGCTCTGCAAGAGGGGTTCAAGACGATCTGCGAACATGGGACGGTTCATGGGATTTGTTGAAAAGTGATTTTGCCGTCCAGCCTAACATCGAAGGCTTGGATGGAAAAAGCCGCCGCCTCGCGCACCACTAATGTGCGTATCGTGTTCAGCCCGCTTTAAATTGGTGCATCTACTTTCTTCGATTGCCGGAATTTACAAGCAACATTTTGATTTGAAAATATTATTTTACATGGCACGGGCCGTGCTAAAGCGGTGTTCAGTCAATATAAAGCGGCACGTACCCGACCCGGGTCGCCCGCTTAAGCCCAAGCCCAAGGGAGATTCGCCATGAAATTGGTCACCGCAATCATCAAGCCTTTCAAGTTGGAGGATGTCCGCGAGGCACTCACGGCCATCGGCGTCAAGGGAATCACCCTGACCGAGGTCAAGGGATTCGGCCGGCAGAAGGGCCACACCGAACTCTATCGCGGCGCCGAATATGTCGTCGATTTCCTGCCCAAGATCAAGGTTGAGGTGGCGGTGGACGAGAAAAATCTCGACGCCGTCATCGAAGCAATCGTCAGCTCCACCAAGACCGGCAAGATCGGCGACGGCAAGATTTTTGTCTACGACCTGGATCAAGTGATCCGCATCCGAACCGGTGAAACCGGCCTGCAAGCCCTATAGGAGAGTCCATCATGAGAGCCTTACTCGTTTCGTTCTTGTTGAGTCTGATGCTGGCCGTCAGCGGCGCGGCACGGGCCGATGAAGCCCCGGCGGAAGCCGCGCCGGCGGCCACCACGGAAGCCGCGCCGGCGCCCGCCGCGGAAACCGCTGCGCCCGCCGCGGAGGCACCCGCGCCGGCTGCCGCTGCCGCGCCTGCGGGCCCCCCGAAATGCGGTGACAAGGGGTTCGACTGTAACAAGGGTGACGTCTCGTGGATGATGACCTCCACGGCATTCGTGCTGCTGATGACCGTCCCGGGCCTGGCATTGTTCTACGCCGGCATGGTGCGGACCAAGAACGCCTTGTCCACCGTGATGCAGAGTTTTGCAATCTTCTGCGTGGTTGCGGTGCTGTGGGTGTTCTACGGCTACAGCGTCGCCTTTACGGCCGGCAGTACCCCCTTCTTCGGGTCGTTCGATAAATTATTCATGGCCGGTGATGATCCGACGACAGCGGTGGCGGCGACATTCAGCAAGGGACAGTATTTGCCTGATTTCGTGTATTGCATGTTCCAATTGACTTTTGCGGCCATCACCGTTGCCCTGATCTGCGGTGGTTTTGCGGAGCGCTTCAAGTTCTCCGCGATGATTATTTTCAGCATCCTGTGGTTTACATTCGCCTACCTGCCGGTCTCCCACATGGTGTGGTACTGGGACGGCCCGGACGCCTATACCGACGCCAAGGCGGCGGACATCGCCAACAGCCACGCGGGTTTCATTTTCCAGAAGGGGGCGCTGGATTTTGCCGGTGGCACCGTGGTGCACATCAACTCCGGCATCGCGGCGTTGGTGGCGGCGCTCATGCTCGGCAAGCGCAAGGGCTACGGCAAGATCGCGATGCCGCCGCATAGTTTGATGATGACCGCGATCGGCACCGGCATGCTGTGGATGGGCTGGTTTGGCTTCAATGCCGGCTCCGCCCTGGAAGCCAGTGGTTCTGCGGGCCTGGCGTTTTTTAACACCCTGTTCGGCACCGCAACGGCGGGTGTCGCCTGGACGCTGACCGAATGGGTGATGAAGGGCAAGCCCAGTCTGCTTGGGATTTGTTCCGGCATTGTCGCCGGCCTGGTGGCAATCACGCCGGCGGCGGGTTTCGTCGGCCCCCTCGGTGCGTTCGTGACCTGCGCCGTGGCCGGTGTTGCGTGCTTCTTTGCGGTGACGAAGGTCAAGGCCATGCTCGGCTACGATGACGCGCTGGATACCTTCGGCGTCCACTGCATCGGCGGCATCATCGGTTCGCTTGGCACGGGCACTTTCGTGAATCCGAAGTTCGGCGGCACCGGTGTATGGGATTACGTGGCCAACAAGGTCGCCGACTTCGATGCCATGGGACAAATCATTTCCCAGTTGTGGGACATCGGAATTACGCTGGTCTGGTCCGGGACTGTCGCCTTCGTAATTCTGCTGGTGCTGAAGCTCACGATCGGCATCCGCTCCAGCGACGAAGACCAGGAGATGGGTCTGGACCTTGCCGACCATGGCGAAAAGGCCTACAGCTACTGATCGGCAAGCTCATCGTGATTCACAGTGGATGGGGGAAGCGGGGCGGGCTGGTGACAGCCCGCCCCCTCTTTTTCCAGGTGCAGTGCCCGTAAAGAGGGCTTGATCGCATCGTAGTCCGCAACGAATACCCCCCTTCCTCTGGATAGTTGGCGATCGGTACGGTAAATTGCCCATGACAGCGGCCGGGTTTTAGGGAGACTCCAATGAAACTGGTGGTAGCGATAATCAAACCATTCAAACTGGACGATGTTCGCGAGGCGTTGTCCGAGATCGGGGTCCAGGGCATGACCGCCACGGAGGTCAAGGGCTTTGGCCGGCAGAAGGGCCACACCGAACTCTATCGCGGCGCCGAGTATGTCGTCGATTTCCTGCCCAAAATCAAAATCGAAGTGGCCATCCCCGACGGCAGACTGGAAGACGTCACCGATGCCATCCGCAACGCGGCCAATACAGGCGCCATCGGCGATGGCAAGATTTTCGTGCTGCCGCTGGAGCAGGTGATCCGCATCCGCACGGGGGAGACCGGCGACCAGGCGGTCTGACCCAGATCCTTTTGTTATTGCCGGTTGTTATTGCCGGCGAAATCCGCATGCGCCATAATGGTGCATGCGCACGTTTTTGAGCATTTGGCGCCGTTCAGGCGCTTTGTGGATTTGCCCGGCGGCGGTGCAAGCCGCAGATCTCACCCCAACTCCGGATAGCGGTCATACGGCATGGATGCTGGTGGCCACGGGCCTGGTCTTGTTCATGACGCTGCCGGGACTGGCGCTCTTCTACAGCGGTCTGGTGCGCGGTAAAAATTCACTGTCCATCCTCATGCAGTGCTTCGCCATCACCTGCGCGGTCAGCGTGCTCTGGGTCATTTGCGCCTATGGGCTGGCCTTCGGCAATGGCGGGGGATGGAACGCCTACATTGGCGGCGGCAAATGGTTTCTGTCCGGCGTGGACGTTAATGCGATCAGCGGGAACATCCCGGAGACCGTATTTCTGATGTTCCAGATGACATTCGCCATCATTACCCCGGCGTTGATTATCGGCGGCTTTGCCGAGCGCACCAGGTTTCCGGCCGTCCTGCTCTTTAGCGCGCTTTGGCTCCTGCTGGTTTATGTCCCCGTGTGCCACTGGGTGTGGGGCGGCGGCTGGCTGCAACAGCGCGGGCTGCTCGATTTCGCCGGCGGGACGGTGGTGCACGTGAACGCCGGCGTGGCGGCGCTGGTGGCGGCGATGTTCATCGGCCGCCGCCGCGGTTTCCCGGCCACCCAGATGCCTCCCCACAACACGGTGCTGACGGTCGCGGGCGCCTCCATGCTGTGGGTGGGATGGTTCGGTTTCAACGCCGGCAGCGCCCTGGCCGCCAACGGCAACGCCGGCATGGCGATGCTGGTGACTCATACCGCCGCCGCCGCCGGATCGCTGGCCTGGATGTGCTGCGAATGGCTGAAGTACGGCAAACCCAGCGCGCTTGGCATCGTCACCGGCATGGTGGCGGGTCTGGGGACCATCACCCCCGCCTCCGGCTTCGTCGGCGTGGGCGCCGCGCTGGTCATCGGTTTGACGGCGGGCACCCTCTGTTTCCTCGCCACCCAGCACGTCAAGCGCGCGCTCGAGATAGACGACTCACTGGATGTCTTCCCGGTCCATGGCGTCGGGGGAACGCTCGGCACGATTTTGACCGGAATCTTTGCCGATCCGCGCCTGGGAGGCTTGGGTTTCAGTCCGGGAGCGACGATGGGCGATCAAGTGGTGACGCAGATGATCGGCGTACTGGCGACCGCCACATGGTGCGCAGCGGGCACGCTGGTGTTGCTCAAGCTGCTGCAAGGGATGGGCGGCCTGCGCGTCAGCCCGGACAAGGAGACCGAAGGCCTCGACCTCGCCGAACACGGCGAGCGCGGTTACATTCTGTAATTTCAGTCAGCGGAATTTCAGAGGCTTTTATGGGTGCCGTCGCAATGCGGGGGTGTATGTGTGCGTTTGCAGCCGCAAAGCCATACCTTGCCTTTTTCCTTGAGTTCGAATTTCACGGGGGTGAATCCGGTGTCCTTGTGGGAGCCATCGCAGAAAGGCTGGTTACGTGAGCGTCCGCAGGCGCACCACCAGTATGTTCCTGGACCGAGGTCCATGGGATAAGGGCCTTTTTGGGCACATAGGGGTTCCATCGCCGGCATCGTCTCGGTTGAATTTTTGGGGCGGGTGGCGGCTATTGTGAACGATGGTTCAGCGCATCTCAAGGCGCGCGGCGGCGAACCTTTCAGCAGGAATCTGTTCAAACCGGCGATGTGCGCATAAAATACCAATTTTGGAAAGAAAAACAATAAATAGAGACGGATAGCACACCGAGGGATCCATGGCTGAGCAAAAAATGGTCGACAGGGCGTTGCTCAAAACGCTGGTGCCCCCCAGTGCGTTGAACGCCGAAAATTTCCAGGAACTGGCGGGCAAGGCGGTGGTGGAGGAATTGCCTCCGGGACGCACGTTGTTCAAGATCGGCGAGACGGATCGGAAAACCACCTATCTGCTCGAGGGCGAGGTGGTGTTGACGTCCAACAGGGGCCAGACCAGCTCGGTCATTGGCGGCAGCAACCTGGCCAAGCATCCGCTGGCGCATCATCAGCCACGACAGCACACCGCCGTTACCAAGACGCCCTGCAAGGTCACGCGTTTCGACAGCGATCTCCTCGACATCCTGCTGACTTGGGATCAGCTCTCCGGCATCGAGGTCAACGAGTTGCACAAGGAGGATGAGGAGGCCGGCGCCGAGGGTGACTGGATGACGCGCATCCTGCAATCGCAGGCCTTCCTGCAAGTGCCGCCGGCCAACATCCAGGCGATGTTCATGCGCATGCAGGAAACGCCCGTCCGGGCCGGCGACGCGGTGATCAAGCAGGGCGACGAGGGGGATTACTATTACATCATCAAGACGGGCAAGGCCAAGGTCACGCGTCCTTCGAAGACCGGCGCCGAACTGACGCTGGCGCAGTTGAAGGCCGGCGACGCCTTCGGCGAGGAGGCCTTGATTTCGGAGAACAAGCGCAACGCCAACGTGGTCATGGTGACGGACGGCGTCCTGATGCGCCTGTCCAAGGAGGACTTCAACGCCCTGCTCAAGGAACCCATGCTGAACTGGGTGGACTGGGCCGAGGGGGAAAGGCGGCTGAAGGCGGGCGCCATGCTGCTCGACGTGCGCCTGGAAAGCGAACACGCCAACAACGGCATCAAGGGCAGCATAAACATTCCGTTGTTCATGTTGCGGCTCAAGGCCGAAGGCCTCGATCCCAACCGCGAGTACCTGGTCTATTGCGACACCGGGCGGCGCAGCTCCGCGGCGGCCTTCCTGCTATCCGAGCGCGGCTTCCGCGCCTATGTCTTGAAGGGCGGCCTGCAAAGCCGTCCCACCAGCGGCTGACGGGTCGATGCAAAAACCGGCGGCCGGCATTGCCTGGTACGTTTTGCATCAACCCGCTGGAACCCCCATCAGCTAGACGATGACCACGCCCTGGCAGTTACCTGCGGGGATCGATTGCTACGCAGTGGTCGGCTATCCGGTGGCGCATAGCAAGTCGCCGCGCATCCACCAGGCGTTCGCGAGGCAGACCGGCCAGACACTGGCTTACCTCGCCCAGGAGATTGAACCCGGCGATTTTGCCGCCGCGGTCGCCGAATTTCAGCGGCTGGGCGGCAAGGGCCTCAACGTCACCCTGCCATTCAAGTTGGAGGCGCATGATTTGTGTGCCTGGCGCAGCCGGAGGGCGGCCATGGCGGGCGTCGTCAACACACTGTGGTTTGAAAAGGAGGGGACCATTTGCGGAGACAACACGGACGGCATCGGCCTGGTGCGCGATCTCACCGTGAATCAAGGCATGGCCGTGGTCCGGCGAAGAGTGCTGCTGGTGGGCGCCGGTGGCGCAGCGCAGGGTGTCCTGCCGGCGCTTCTGGCCGAGCGGCCGGCCAGACTGACCATCACCAACCGCACCCTGGCCAGGGCCCAACGATTGGCGGAACGGGTGCCCGTCGCTGAGAAGGGGTTGATCGAGGTCCTGCCGATGGAGGCCCTGGCCGGACGGGCTTTCGATTTGATCATCAATGCCACGGCGGCGAGCCTGGCCGGTGAACTGCCCCCGTTGCCGGATGACGTCTTGCGAGCGGGCGGCGAATGTTATGACATGATGTATGCCGATGAGCCGACCGTGTTCATGCAATGGGGGACGCGATCCGGGGCAAGGCGTTCGGTGGACGGCCTCGGCATGCTGGTGGAACAGGCGGCGGAATCATTTTTCCTGTGGCGCGGAATCCGTCCCGACAGCGCGGCGGTAATCAAGGAACTGCGGCAATCATGAAAATGCGGATGTCGTCACATTTTTCCATACTGCGCCCGCCTGTTATGCACATGACGGTGATTGGCGGTAACGTTGGAAACTGCTCACGATGAATCACCGCCAACACCAGTATTATGTCTGCAACTCATTGAAAATACAGGCTGGATATTTTGGTCACAAAGTGACCATTTTGTGACTTTTATATTTCTGATGCGCAAGATCCCCGGCGATCAGCAACTAATCAACAGAGTTATTCACAAAAAGTGTGGGTAAATTGCAGAGCAGAGTTTCATTCAATAAGTTAGCGATGACAAGTCATGAAAGAAAATAAAATTTTTGCTTTAGCTTTTGTTCCCTCTCGCAGTCTCAAAGTTTGACAGTCTGGCGTAGTCCCATGCCGTGAGACATTCCGGACGCAGGCCCGGGTCGATGTCCAGTTTAAGGAAGTCCTCCGTCCGGAGATAGGCGCGCAAGGCGTTGCGCAGTGTCTTGCGCCGGGCTGAAAAAGCCGCGGCCACCAAGCGTTCAAATCGCGGCCAATCATGTACCGGGGGGCGCTCGGCAACAGGACGGGGAGCAAGCCTGACGACGCTTGAGCGCACCCTCGGGGGCGGGGAAAACGCGCCCGGTCCGATGTCGAACATTATCTCCGCGCGCGCGTGGCACTGCGCCATCACGCTCAGCCGTCCATAAGTCTTGCCGCCGGGCGGCGCCGCGAGGCGTTCGGCCACCTCGCGTTGAAGCATCAAGGTCAAATCCTGCATGACCTCGATTTGTTCAAAAAAATGAAACAGTAGTGGCGTGGAAATGTTGTAAGGCAGATTGCCCGCCACGCGCAGCTTTTTGCCCGCTTGCGCCAGCGATTTGAAATCGAAATGGAGGGCATCCGCCTGATGGATGCGCAGCCCGGGCAGTTCTTTCGCCTTTTGTTCCAGCAATGGAATCAAGTCGCGATCGATTTCGATGACGTCCAGCCGGCCGGCGGCGCGCAGCAGCGGCAGCGTCAGGGCGCCGCGTCCGGGGCCTATCTCCACCAGGTGCTGCCCGGGGAGGGGATGGATGGTCTCGATCAGGCGCTGGATGACGCCGGGGTCGTGCAGGAAATGCTGACCGAACCGTTTACGTGGATGCGGAGGGCGCATGGACGGTATTGCCGCGGTCGCGTGTGCGCGCCAGGGCCGCGGCCGTCTCCACGGCGGCGATCATGCTGCCAACGCCGGCCCGGCCGCTGCCGGCAAGCGACAGCGCGGTGCCGTGATCCACCGAAGTGCGCAGCAACGGCAGGCCCAGCGTGACGTTGACCGCCTGACCGAACCCCAGCGCCTTGAGCGGGGCGAGGCCCTGATCGTGATACATGGCGAGAATCGCGTCATAGCGGCCGCGCTGCGGAGGGGTGAAAATGGTGTCGGCCGGCAGGGGTCCGTCGAGCCGCCATCCGCGCCGGCGCAGCAGTTCCAGCACCGGCGTGATGATTTCGATTTCCTCACGGCCGAAATGCCCGTCTTCGCCGGCATGTGGATTGAGGCCGCATATCCCCAGGCGCGGCGAGGCGATGCCGAACCATCGTTGCAAATCCCGATGCAGAATCTCGATGATTTCGGTGAGGCCGGCGCGGTTGATGTGGGCGCTCACCTGCTGGAGCGGCAGATGGGTGGTGGCCAGCGCCACGCGCAGCCCGGGCGCGGCCAGCATCATCACCGGCCGCAGACCGCCGCAGCGGGCGGCCAGATATTCGGTGTGGCCGGTGAAGGCGAAGCCGGCATCGTTGATGACGGCCTTGTGCACGGGGCCGGTGACCATGGCATCGAAGGTGCCATCCAGGCAGCCGTCGGAGGCGCGATCCAGCGTGGCCAGCGTGTAGGCGGCGTTGGCGGCATCCGGATGCCCGCACCGCACCGGGGAGGGGCAGCGCACGGCCATCACCGCCAAATGTCCCGGCGGGCGGGCAATGCGCCGCTGCGAGGGATTGAATTCCTCGATATGCAGCGGCAATTGCAACTGTCGCGCGCGGGCCAGGAGCAGGGCCGGATCCGCGACTGCCACCAGCTCCGCGGGCAGGATGTCGCGTTGTGCCAGGGAGACGACGAGATCGGGCCCGATCCCCGCCGGCTCACCGGGAGTCACCGCAAGACGTGGCAGCATGGCGAAGGTGGTCAGGAGCGGGTGGCCGCCATCAGCCGGATGGATGGCTTGCCGGTGTCAGGCGATATTCGATGTAGGCCTCGTCGCGCAGCCGGCGGATCCACGCCTGGGTTTCCTCTTCAATCTTGCGATGCAGGATGGCCTCCCTGGCCTGCGCGCGCCTGGCCTCCTCGGTGTCGTCATGCTGGCGGCGAGCGATGACCTGGACGATGTGCACGCCGTATTGGGTCTCAAAGGGATCGCTGATCTCGCCCTCCTTGAGTCCATTCATGACCTGTTCGAATTCCGGCACCAAATCGCCGGGGTTGACCCAGCCCAAATCGCCGCCCTTGGCAGCGGTGCCGCGATCATCGGAATGCGAGCGCGCCAGTTCGCCGAAGTCATCGCCGCCCTGAATGCGGGCCTTCAATTGCGCGAGCTTCTGCAAGGCGTCGCTTTTGGACACCAGCTCGCTCGGCTTGATGAGGATGTGGCGGGCATGGGTCTGGGTGACCATGTGCACAACGTTCGTCGAGCGCATTTCGATCATCTTGATGATGGCAAAGCCGCTGGGACCCCTCAATAATCCGCTGATCTCACCCGGCTTCAATTGCGCGGCGGCCTCCAGCAGGAGATTGGGAATCTGCGCCGGTTTGCGCCAGCCGAGATCGCCGCCATCGAGCGCCTGCGCGCCGTCGGACTCGGCAATGGCGGTTTTGGCGAAGTCCGCCCCCGCGCGCAATTCCGCCAGCACTTTCTCCGCCCTGGCCTTGGCGGTGGCGATCTGCTCCGGGCTGGCGCCTTCGGGTGTGGCGATCAGGATGTGCGCAAGGTGATATTCGCTTTCGCCGCTGTCGCCTTGCTTTGCTTTGTTGGCAAGATAATTGTCCACTTCACGCTCGGTCACCGTGATTCGGTTGTCGACTTCGCGCTGCTTCAGGCGTGAAATCGTCATTTCATCGCGTATGTCCTCGCGGAAACGCCCGAAATCATAGCCTTCCTTCTCCAGCGTTTGGCGGAAATCCGACATGGACATTTTGTTCTGCGCGGCGATGCTCTCGATGGCGCGATTCAGCGATTCGTCGTCGACCGTCACGCCGCTTCGCTTGGCGAGTTGCAATTGCAGTTTCATGACAATCAGGCGGTCCAGGATCTGCCTCTCCATCACCTCCGGCGGCGGCAGTTCGGCGCCCTTGCTCTGCAGTTGTTGCATGATGCGAGCCGAGTAGTGGTCGAGTTCGCTGCGCATGACAGCTTCGTCGTCCACCACCGCGACGATTTCGTCCAGCGGCTCGGCGGCCCGGATCGGCGCAACCAGCGCCGAAAAGGCGGCACACATCAGCATGCCCGCGCCGAAGATACCCGTCATCAGAGGCGCAAGGCGCGGAACGAAGGTTCGGCGCGTCAAAGCAGGGGACTGGAACAACATGATTAAGGCGTATAGACCATCCGGACTAGAAGGTGTTCACGTAGCCGGGAATCTCCTTGCGGAGCAGGGAGAGGGCCTGGCCGCCCGTGCCGGCGAGCCCCTTCAGCTCGACTTCGAAAAAGACGCCGGTGTCGTAGCTGCCGGTGGCGGTGCGCAGGAAGCGGCGGCCGACGGCGCGGATGCCCCAGCAGCAACTTTCATATTCCACCCCGCCGACGATTTCCAGCGTCTTGCGGTCGGGAACCGAATAGTTCCACCGGCTGAGCACGCTCCACTGCCGGCCCAGCGGCCAGCGCAGCGACACGTCGGTCTGGTTGATGTCGGTCGTCAGGGCGTTTCTCGACGCGTCGACGAAGCGATAATCCAGGTTCAGGATTTGATCGGAGTCGCCGCGATAGCGCACCCGGACGGCGCCCTTGTCGAACACATTGTCATTCGGATCCCACTGTATGGTGCCTCCCCCCGTCCAGTGGCTCGACAGTCGCCCGGAGAGTTCAGCCACGATCTCCGAGACGGGATCCGTCTGTTTCGCCGCCCCCGGCAGGGTCACGACGCGGTCGGTGAAATGGTAAACCTGGCCGATGCTCCCGCGCAGCCATTCGCTGCCGTCCTGGGAGTCCAGGAGCCTTGAGGTGAGCGCCGCGGTGACGGAGTTTTCATCACCCAGCCGGTCGTAGCCGCTGAAGCGGTTGGTATAAAACAGCTCGGCGAATGAAATGTCGTACAGGCCGCTGTCGAAGACGGGGATGTCATCCTGGCCCACCTTGGGCCGATAGAGGTAAAACAGGCGCGGCTCCAGCGTGTGCACGAAGGTTTTCGGTCCCAGTGTCACATTTCTCTCGAAATACAGTCCATTGTCCAGGCTGAATACCGGAACGGTGCGGCTGATGTGGTTGTCGGTGTTGCCGCTGAGCGTATAGTAAGTCTGATCGACCGCCAGCCGCGGGATGACGAACCCGCCGGCGTTCTGTATGGGATAGCTGACATACGGCTCGAAATTGATGCGCCCCCCATTGATGCTGTTCTCGCGGGTGAAATAGGTGCCCTGGGTGGTGAGGCCGTAGGTGAGGCTGCGGTTGCCCCCCCGGCCGGCGGAGAAGTTGACTTGGGGCAGCTCACTGTAGGGCCGGCTGCTGGCCGGCAGGGTGGGATCCACGGATTGAAAGCCGTTGAGCAGGCCGTTCACGCTCCACCAGCCGCCACCATAGGAGAAGGTGGCGGTGCGCTGCAGGAAGGTGGTGCTGGCCATGCTCAGGCTGTTGCCGAAATCCTCGAAGTAATTCGGGTCGGAAACGTCGCTGAAATCGACGGACAGCGCGCCGCGGCCGCTGAACAGGGTTTGGTTGTGCAGCACGTGGATCAGATGGCGCTCATCGCCGTTTCGATCACTGTCGTACGGCAGGAAATCGGCGTCGATGCTGCTCATGCTGGTCGACGAGAGGTAACGCACCTCGCCGCCCAGCAAGGCGCCGCGCTTGGCCAGCACTTGCGGTGTAAACGTGGCGTCGGCGTTCGGCGCGATGTTCCAGTAGTAGGGGATTTTTATGGCGGTGCCCGAGGCGCCGCTGGTGCCGATGGACGGCGTCAGGAAGCCGGATTTCCGTTTCTTGCTCAAGGGGAAGCTGGCGTAGGGCAGGTACATCACCGGCCAGTCATGCACGCGCAGCACGGTGTCGACGGCGCTGCCCCGCTCCTCCTCGTGGTCGAGCGTGATTTTCTTGGCCGTGAGCTTCCAATCCGGAACGTCGCCCGGGCAGGTGGTGTAGGTCGCCTCTTTCAGCTGGGACAACCTCCGGTCGAGATTGGTCTCGATGAGCTTGGCCTTGCCGCGCCCGCGCAATTCCAGCAGGCGGTAGCTGCCCTCGTCCAGCTGGCCGATCCTGTTGTACCAGTCGACGAACGCATGCTGGCCCTCCCAGTACATCTGATCCTTCCACAGCCGCACGTGATCATAGAGGTCCAGCGTTTCCCTGTCGTCGTTGTACAGCGCGCGGCTGGCGCGCGCCGCTTCTTCATCGCGTATCATCTGCACGTCGCCGGTCAACGTCGAGACGCTGTGTTTCTTGAAGGCGCCTTCATCGGCCTCCAGTGACAGGAAGCCGGGCGCGAGATCCGGGTTCTCCGGGCGGCCTTCGGGTTCCGGCTCGTACGGGCAGAGATCCCAGCGGGGCACGACGCGCTTGTGACTGCTGCTGTCGCGCGCATCGACCACGGGCGCGGTGGCCAGCAGAGCGACGATAACAACGAGTAATACCCGTTTCACAGGGTTTTTGACCTGATTTCGATTCCCCCAAGAAGCCTAAAATCGCACAGAATCGCTTGCGCTTCAAATAGTTCAGCACGATTCAATGACGTTTCAGTGCAAATATGGCAGCGGGAATTTTGTCAAGGCCCCCATCGGGGCGCGGGAAGCGGACTTGACTTGCCAGACACAACCTCATTCTGGCGTAATGTTACAGACGCAACCCACAAGCCCCACAGGATTTTTTCGTGAAACTGGCGATGTTCACGCAGAAGGGACGCACCCGCATCGGCATCGTGGCGGACGGTGGGGTGATCGATACGGCCGGGAAAGGAGACATCCCCGCCGACCTGCGGGAGGCGCTGGAGGCGGGCACCCCGGCCATGGATCGCCTGCGCGCCCTGGCGGCGGGCGCCAAACCCGCGCTGGCGCTCCCGGACGTGCACCTGGAAGCGCCCGTCCGCCGCCCGCCGAAATTCCTCGCCATTGCGCTCAACTACGCCGAGCACATCAGCGAAACCACGCTGCCCAAGCCGGAGTTCCCCAGGTTCTTCAACAAGCAGTCCACCTGCGTCAACGGGCCCTACGATCCCATACACATGCCGAGGGTGTCGAACAAGCTCGATTACGAGGGAGAGCTCGGTGTCGTCATCGGCCGCCGCTGCCGCCACGTGCCAAAAGAGCGGGCGCCGGAAGTGGTGGCAGGATATCTAATTGTGAACGATGTCACCGTGCGCGACTGGCAGGCGAAGTCGGAGACCTTCACGCTCGGCAAATCCTTCGACACCCACGGCCCCATCGGGCCCTGGCTCGTCACGCCGGATGAAATTCCCGACCCGCACGTGCTCGATTTCCGCACCACCGTCAACGGTCACGAGCGGCAGCACTCCAACACCCGGCACATGATCTTCAGCATCTGGGAGCAGATCGAAGTGCTGTCGACGGCGTTCACGCTGGAGCCGGGCGACATCATCTCCACCGGCACCTGCGCCGGCGTCGGCGTCAGGATGAACCCCCGCGGCTATCTCAAGGTGGATGACGTCGTGCGCGTGGAGATCGAGAAAATCGGCTTCATCGAAAACCGCGTCATCCCCGAGCCGGATACCCGGTTGTTGTAGACCCCGCCGGTGTACTGTTTTTGCCGGCCCCCGCCGGGGGGCTTTGTAGAGATCAACAGGGGCGGAAAACCAATCGATTCGTGCCGGGGCCGGATTGTCTTCCGCCAGAAATTGGCCGGCCTGTGTGTTGAGCGGGGTCAGGAAATCACGACGCCGCGCGCAGGCACGGCGCGGCGATCGAGCGCGCTTGCCAGTTTGTTGTGCAGTCCGCCGAAATCCCCGTTGCTCATGATGAGCACGTGATCGCCGGGACGGGCGCACCGGATGAGGTCGTCCACGATTTGTTCGACGCTGCCGTGGATGCGGCGGCGGTGCAGCGCGGCGGTGGCGGCGTGCAAATCCCAGCTCAAGTTCGCCGGCTGCAGGATGATCACCTCGTCGGCGTCAGCCAGCGCCGGCGCCAGATCGGCGCGATGCACGCCGAGCCTCATGGTGTTGGAACGCGGCTCCAGCACGGCCACGATGCGGGCCCGGCCCACCCGCGAGCGCAGCGCCTCCAGCGTGGCGCGGATGGCGGTGGGATGGTGGGCGAAATCGTCGTAGAGGGAGACGCCGCCGGCTTCGGCGATCTTTTCCAGCCGCCGCTTGATGCTCTTGAACTGCGCCAGCGCCGCGACCGCCGCCGCAGGCCGAACGCCCGCGTGGCGCGCGGCGGCAATGGCCGCCAGCGCGTTGCGGGCGTTGTGGCGGCCGGGTAGATCCCAGCGCACGTCGCCGACATGGCGGCCCTGGTGAATCACACTGAATTCGCTGCAGTCGGGGGTGCGGGCCTGCGCCCGCCATTGCGCAACCTCGCCATCACCGAAGCGCTCACGCCGGCTCCAGCAGCCGCGTTTGAGGACCTCTTCCAGCGCCGCGTCGTCGTCCGGCGTGATAATCAGACCGTCGCCCGGTATCGTGCGCACCAGGTGATGAAACTGGGTTTGAATGGCGGCGAGATCGGGAAAGATGTCGGCATGATCGTATTCCAGGTTGTTGAGGACGGCGGTGCGCGGCCGGTAATGGAGGAACTTCGATCGCTTGTCGAAAAACGCCGTGTCGTATTCATCGGCCTCCACCACGAAAAACGGGGCACTTCCCACCCGCGCCGAGGTGCCGAAGTTCTCCGCCACGCCGCCGATGAGAAATCCCGGTTTCAGGCCGGCATATTCCAGTATCCAGGCCAGCATGCCGGTGGTGGTGGTCTTGCCGTGCGTGCCGGCGACGGCCAGCACGTGCCGGCCGCGGAGCAGATGTTCGGCCAGCCATTGCGGGCCGGAGGTGTAGGGCAGATCGCGGTTGAGCACGTATTCAACCGCCGGGTTGCCGCGCGACAGGGCGTTGCCGATGATGACGATTTCGGGATGGGGTGCAAGGTGGGCCGGATCATAGCCCGCATGCAGCGCGATGCCGTTACGTTCCAGCAGCGTACTCATCGGCGGGTAGACGTTCGCGTCCGTGCCGACGACCTCGTGCCCCAGCTCGCGGGCCAGGAGGGCGATGCCGCCCATGAAGGTGCCGCAGATTCCGAGGATGTGAACGCGCATCCGATAGGGGTGCGGTCAGCGAGCGGGCGCCGGCCGCCGGTGCTTCAACCGACGGCTTGCGCGCGCCGGGCCTTGTCCGCCGCCGGGGTTTTGCGAACGTATTTGCGCGCCACGTAGTCGTCGATCAATTGCCGGAACTCGGCCGCGATATTGTCGCCGCGCAGGGTCACGGTCTTCTGGCCGTCGATGAACACGGGCGCCGCCGGCGCCTCGCCCGTGCCGGGCAGTGAAATGCCGATGTTGGCGTGCTTGCTCTCGCCGGGGCCGTTGACGACGCAGCCCATCACCGCCAGCGTCAGGTTTTCCACGCCGTCGTACTGTTCGCGCCAGAGCGGCATCTGCGCGCGGACGTAGGACTGGATGCTGTCGGCCAGCTCCTGGAAGAAGGTGCTGGTGGTGCGGCCGCAGCCCGGGCAGGCGGTGACCAGCGGCGTGAACGCACGCAGGCCCATGGTCTGCAGAATCTCCTGCGCGACGATGACCTCGCGCGCGCGATCGCCGCCGGGCTCCGGCGTGAGCGAAATCCGGATGGTGTCGCCGATGCCCTGCTGGAGCAGCACCGCGAGCGCGGCGGTGGAGGCGACGATGCCCTTGGAGCCCATGCCGGCCTCGGTCAGGCCGAGATGCAGCGCGTAGTCGCAACGAGCGGCCAGATCGGAATACACGGCGATCAAGTCCTGCACGCCGCTGACCTTGCAGGACAGGATGATCTTGTCGCGCGGCAGGCCGATCTCCTCGGCCCTGGCGGCGCTTTGCAACGCCGAGACCACCAGCGCCTCGCGCGTGACCTCGGCGGCGTCGCGCGGCTCGGCGAGCCTGGCGTTGTCATCCATCATTTTCACCACCAGCTCCTGATCGAGGCTGCCCCAGTTCACGCCGATGCGGATCGGCTTGTCGTACTGGATGGCGGTCTCGATCATGGTGGCGAACTGCCGGTCCTTCTTCTTGCCGAAGCCGACGTTGCCGGGATTGATGCGGTATTTCGCCAGCGCGCGCGCGCAATCGGGATATTTGGTCAGCAGCAGATGGCCGTTGTAGTGGAAGTCGCCGATGAGCGGGACCTGGCAGCCCACCGCGTCCAGCATGTCGCGGATGCGTCCGACCTGCGCCGCCGCCTCCTCGGTGTTGACGGTCACGCGCACGAGCTCGGAGCCCGCCTGCGCCAGCTGTTGCACCTGTTTTACCGTCGCGATGGCGTCAGCGGTGTCGGTATTGGTCATGGATTGCACCACGACCGGCGCGCCCCCACCCACCTGTACTGTTCCGATTCTGACACCGACGCTGTGACGACGATGAGCTAACTGATTGTTTTCTCGCATAAGTTTATGAGTTTACGCATTCATGGTGGATGATTTGTGCACCGCAACCCGGCAGTCTAATGGCCGCCAAATGACTGTCAAGTAAACATCATAGCAAATTGATGCCAAACAGATTTTTTCCTCTGCTTCCTGCCGGCTGCGGGTGCCCGGGACAGATGGGCGGTGAACGCGGGGGAAATCGATATCGCGTATTTGCGGAGCCGGTCACGAACGTAGCAATGGTCAATGTTATTTTATGTGACTGCCATCACGGCAATCCGCCGCGGCTTACACTAGACTTTCACCAAGAAATGCAATCCTCCTAACTTGTTTTGATGTGCCCGGGGCCGCTCAACTTCTCCTCCCCCTATCGATGAGCGGCCCCGATTTTCTTTTGGACTCCTGAAAATTCTCCCGTCCTGATCCTTGGCTGGCTGCTGTGTTACATTTGTACGCAGAAGAGCATGGTGAGAACAAATGGCGGACGGTCCTCTTGCCCAAAAGAAATGCGTGCCGTGCGAGGGCGGCATCAAGCCGCTGCCGCGCGATCAATGCCTGTCATTGCTGAAGCAGATCCCCGACTGGACGTTGAACGAATCGGCGACCGAACTCTGCCGTGAATTCACCTTCCGCAATTTCCACGAGACCATGGAATTCGTGAACGCAGTGGCCTGGATCGCCCACCACGAGGATCATCATCCCGATCTCGAAGTGCACTGGGGCAGCTGCCGGGTGCGCTACTCCACCCACGCCATCAAGGGCCTGTCCGACAACGACTTCATCTGCGCCGCCAAGATCGACGCGCTCTTTAATTGACAAGCTCCAGTTTTACCCGCTGAACCATTTCAGTTTTTCGTGCAGCTTCACCACTTCGCCGATGATGACCATGCTCGGCGGTTGGACATCGCTTTTCTTCGCCAATGCCGGCAGTGATTCCAGCGTGCCGATGAGCACGCGCTGGCGCGGCAGGGTGCCGCGTTCGACCAGCGCCACGGGCATGTCGGCGCGCATCCCATGCGTGACCAGTTCGCGGCAGAGCGCATCCAGTCCATGCACGCCCATGTATACCGCCAGCGTCTGCTGCGGCTGCACCAGCGCCGGCCAGTTCAGATCCATCCTGTCATTCTTGAGATGGCCGGTGACAAAGACGCAGGATTGCGCGTAATCGCGATGAGTCAATGGAATGCCGGCATAACTCGCGCAGCCGGCGGCGGCGGTAATCCCCGGCACGACCTGAAATGGAACGCCTTCGCCGGAGAGCGTTTCGATTTCCTCGCCGCCGCGGCCAAAGATGAATGGATCGCCGCCCTTCAATCGCAGCACGCGTTTTCCTTCCTTGGCGAGTTGCACCAACAGCGCGTTGATTTCCGGTTGCGGCACAGTGTGTTGATCGCGTTCCTTGCCGACGTAAATCCGCTCAGCGTCCCTGCGCACCAGCGCCACAATCTCCGGCGCCACCAGCCGGTCGTAGATCACCACGTCGGCCTGCTGCATCAACCGCAGCGCGCGGAAGGTGAGCAAATCCGGATCGCCGGGTCCGCCGCCGACCAGATACACCTCGCCGTGCATGGGGGGATGCATGGAGGAATCGGCAATGACCTGTTCCAGCGCCTGCAACGCCGCCTGCTCCCTCCCTGCGAACAGCATTTCGGCGATGGGACCATGCAGCACGTCCTCCCAGAAGCGCCGGCGGCGGGTCATGTCCGGCAGGCGCTTGCGCACGCGCTCGCGAAAGGCCGCCATCAGCGCCGCCAGCCGGCCATAGGCGGCGGGGATGAAGCTCTCCAGCCGCGCGCGCAGCAGTCGCGCCAGTACCGGCGAGGCGCCGCCGGTGGACACCGCCACCTGCACCGGATCGCGCTCGATGATCGACGGCATGATGAACGTGCACAGCTCCGGATCATCGGCGACGTTCACCGGCAGCCGCCGCGCCTGCGCCAGTTCAGCGACATGCCTGTTGAGGGCGCGGTCGTCGGTGGCGGCGAAGACCAGATCGGCATCAACCAGGTCCCCGTCCAGGAAAGTCCGCGCCTCGTGTTGCAGCTTGTTTTCGTTCCGCCGAGCGGCGATTGAAGCGCAGACCTCCGGCGCCACCACGGTGACACGCGCTTCACGCCGGATCAGCAATTCAATTTTCCGCGCCGCGACCTCGCCGCCGCCGACCACGAGACAGCGGCGTCGGGCGACATGAAAGTAGATGGGCAGATGCTTCATAGACCGGCGCGCCGGGACATGATTTTAGTGTACCATTCATGCCCCGCCGCGAGGCGGACCACGGAAATCCCGGGATTCGACGGCATGCCGCAATACGATGTGGAACTGGACACCACGGGTTTGAACTGCCCGTTGCCCGTGCTCAAGACCAAGAAGGCATTGAGCACGATGAGCAGCGGCCAGCTGCTGCACGTCATTTCCACGGATCCGGCATCGAGCCTGGATTTCGCCGGATTTTGCGCCCAGTCCGGCAACGTCCTGGTGGAGGAGCGCAGGGACAACGACAAGTTCTACTTCACCATCCGTAAAAAATAGCCCGCGTCAGGTTTTGGGCAAGGTGACGCCGCGCTGTCCCTGATACTTGCCGCCACGATCCTTGTATGACGTTTCACAGGGTTCGTCGGACTCGATGAAAATGACCTGCGCCACCCCCTCGTTGGCGTAAATCTTCGCCGGCAGCGGCGTGGTGTTGGAAAACTCCAGCGTGACGTGCCCCTCCCATTCCGGTTCCAGAGGCGTGACGTTGACGATGATGCCGCAGCGCGCGTAGGTCGATTTCCCGAGGCAGACGGTCAGCACGTTGCGCGGGATGCGGAAGTATTCCACCGTGCGCGCCAGCGCGAAGGAGTTTGGCGGAATGATGCACACCTCCGCCTTCAGGTCGACGAAGCTGTTGGAGTCGAAGTTTTTCGGATCGACGATGGTGGTGTTGATGTTGGTGAAGATCTTGAATTCGTTTGCGCAGCGCATGTCGTAGCCGTAGCTCGAGGTGCCATAGGACACGATGCGCGCCCCCTTCACCTCGCGCACCTGGCCGGGTTCGAACGGCTCGATCATTCTGTGGCTTTCCGCCATGCGGCGGATCCACTTGTCGGATTTTATGGACATGTCGGTTATGTGTTTTGGATGACAATCTTGGGGAAGCGGCCGGAGAAATCCCTGGCGCGCAGGGCGATTTTGGCCGCCACCTTGCGCGCGATTTCGTAAAACTGCTGGGCCACCGGCGTATCGGGTGCCATCGCCACGCTGGGGCGGCCGTTGTCCACGCCCTCGCGGATGCGGATGTCGAGCGGCAGGCTGCCCAGCAGATCGACATGGTACTGTTTCGCCATCTGGCCGCCGCCGCCCTCGCCGAAGATGTGTTCTTCAAAGCCGCATTTCGGGCAGATGTGGGTGCTCATGTTCTCGACGATGCCGAGTACGGGCACCTGCACCTTTTCGAACATCTTGAGCGCCTTGCGCGCGTCGATGAGGGCGATATCCTGCGGCGTGGTGACGATGACCGCGCCGCTCACCGGGATCTTCTGGCACAGCGTCAATTGAATGTCGCCGGTGCCCGGCGGCAGATCGACGACGAGATAATCGACGTCGCGCCAGTGGGTGTCGCGCAGCAGCTGCTCCAGCGCGCCGGTCACCATCGGGCCGCGCCAGATCATGGGCGTTTCCTCGTCGATCAAGTGGCCGATGGAGATCGACTGCACGCCGTAACTGACCTTGGGTTCCATGCTCCTGCCGTCCCTCGACTCCGGCTTGCCGTGCGCGCCCAGCATGCGTGGCTGGCTGGGGCCGTAGATGTCGGCGTCGAGGATGGCGGCGGTGGCGCCCTCGGCCTGCAACGCCAGCGCGAGGTTCACCGCGACCGTGGATTTGCCCACGCCGCCCTTGCCGGAGGCCACGGCGATGATGTTCTTGACGTTCGGCAGGGTGGTGACACCCTTCTGCACCGCGTGGGCGACGATGTGTGATTTGATGTTGACCTGGACATCGCCTGCGCCGGGAAGGGTGGCCAGCGCTTCCTTCAGCGCGGCGGAGAGTTGCGGCGCATAACGCCGGGTGGGGAAGCCGAGTTCGATCTCAAGCCGCACCCTGCCGCCGTCAACGCGCAGGTCCTTCAACGCCTTGGTGCTGACAAGGTCCCTGCCGGTGTACGGTTCAATGAAGGACGCGAGCGCCTGTTCGACTGCTGCTTTGCTGATCTCCGCCATGGTGGGCTGCACGGATTTGCCTGTAGTTGAATCTTACACCAAAAGCGCCGGTTCCCGGGGCCGGCCATCGTGACAGGGTGCGGTGGGAATGGTACTTTACGCGCGCTTTTTGATGATGCGTCAGAAACATGGCCGAATCCCCAAAACGCCGCATCCTGGTGACTAGCGCGCTGCCCTACGCCAACGGGCCGATCCACCTCGGTCATCTGGTCGAGTATATCCAGACCGACATCTGGGTGCGCTTCCAGAAGATGCGCGGCCACGAGGTGTATTACGTTTGCGCCGACGATACCCACGGCACGCCGATCATGCTGCGCGCCGACACGGACGGCATCACGCCTGAGGAACTCATCGCCCGAGTTTTACAGGAACACGCGGCAGACTTTTTCGGTGGATTTGATGCGCATGCCAAATGGAAGGCTAGGCAGGGCGAACTTGGTGGTTTTTTGATCGGTTTCGACAACTATCACCAGACCCATTCGGATGAAACGCGGGAATATGCCGAAAGGATTTACAAGGCGCTGCGCGACCGCACACCCAGCCTGATCGCCAGGCGCACGGTCGAACAGTTCTTCGACCCCGTCAAGAACCTGTTCCTGCCGGATCGTTATATCAAAGGCGAGTGTCCGAAGTGCGGCGCGAAGGATCAGTACGGCGATTCCTGCGAAAACTGCGGCGCAACGTATTCACCGACTGATCTCAAGAATCCCTATTCGGCGATTTCAGGCGCGGCGCCCGTGCGCAGGGAATCCGAGCATTACTTTTTCAAGCTCGGCGACTGCGAGAAATTCTTGAGGGAATGGACGCGCTCCGGCGCTTTGCAGGAGGAGGCGGCCAACAAGATGCAGGAGTGGTTCGCGGCGGGCCTGAACGACTGGGACATCTCCCGCGACGCGCCGTACTTCGGTTTTGAAATCCCCGACGCGCCGGGCAAGTATTTTTACGTGTGGCTGGACGCGCCCATCGGTTACATGGGCAGCTTCAAGAACCTCTGCGACCGGCTCGCGAAAAATCCCCCCGCTACGCTTCCCCCCTTTGCAAAAGGGGGGGAAGGGAAGATGGCGCCGCCAGTGTTCGATGATTTCTGGAAACCCGGTTCCGATACGGAACTCGTTCACTTCATCGGCAAGGACATTCTTTATTTCCATGCCCTGTTCTGGCCGGCGATGCTGCATTTCTCCGGCCACCGCACGCCGACGAAAATATGCACGCATGGCTTTCTCACCGTCAACGGCGAGAAGATGTCGAAGTCGCGCGGCACCTTCATCACCGCGCGCAGCTACCTCGATCATGTCAAGAATCCGGAATATCTGCGCTACTACTACGCCGCCAAGCTCAACGGCACGATGGAGGACGTCGATCTCAATCTCGGCGACTTTGTCGCCCGCGTCAACAGCGATTTGATCGGCAAATACATCAACATCGCCTCCCGTAGCGCTAAATTTATTAGCGAGTCATTTAATAACAGACTTAGTCCTCGGATACCTGGAGGCTTAGATTTCGCAAGGTGGAAGAAGAACGCCGAGTATTCTGGTAGTGTGACTGGGGGCACAACACTAACAGTCACTCATGATAAAGATATAAATCCCCCCTTTGATGAAAGTTGGCTCCGAAAGGAGTTTGTTGAGGCTCATGCATTGTTGATGTCGCTGTACGAAACGCGTGAATACGGCAGGGCAATACGCGAGATTATGCGGCTTGCAGACCTTGCCAACAGATATATTGATCATGAAAAACCCTGGACTCTTGCAAAGAACCGGTCTGGTTTGCCGTCGGTTGGTCCCGGCGTGATTGAAGGCCGGTTACATGACATATGTTCAGTTTCTCTAAACCTTTTTCGTGTTCTTACTATCTATTTGAAACCGGTTCTGCCTTCAGTCGCAAAGGCTGTCGAGGGGTTTTTGCGAATACCCCCATTGCAGTGGCAACAGGTGAAGGAATGGCTCTCAGAACATGAAATTTCTCCTTATATTCATTTGATAACATGGGTAGATGCAAAGGGTGTGAAGGCGATGGTGGAGGCGAGCAAGGAGACGCTGGCGCCGGCGAAGGACAGTCATTCGCAGCAGCGGCATGCACAACATCAGCAACATGAGGCACAGAAAGCCATGATCGGAAAATCCCCCTCACCCCAACCCTCTCCCGCGAGGGGAGAGGGGGCGAAGGCGGCCACGCAAGCCACTCCCTCTGCCTCGACGGGAGAGAGTGGAAAAGTAGCTACGCAAGCCACTCCCTCTCCCTCGACGGGAGAGGGCAGGGGAGAGGGTGCTGAACACATCTCGATTGACGAATTCAGCAAGGTGGACTTGCGGATCGCGAAGATTGTGAATGCCGAGCATGTCGATGGCGCCGACAAGCTGCTCAAGCTCACGGTTGACCTCGGCGAGGGCGGGACCCGCACCGTGTTTGCCGGCATCAAATCAGCCTATGATCCAGCCACGCTGGTGGGCCGCCTTACGGTCGTCGTCGCGAATCTTGCCCCGCGCAAGATGAAATTCGGTGTTTCCGAGGGCATGGTGCTCGCCGCCTCGGGCGAGGGACCGGGCATTTTCATCCTGAGCCCGGACCACGGCGCCGAGCCGGGCATGCGGGTGAAATAAAGTGCCGCGACGGCTCATCCTCATGCGTCACGGCAAGGCCGAGAAGGACTCGCCTTCGGGCCATGACATCGACCGGCCGCTGACGTCACGCGGAGAACGCGATGTGCCGGCAATCGCGCGCTGGCTGGTGGAGCACGATTACCGCCCGGAACTCATCGTCAGTTCGCCGGCGGCGCGCGCCAGGCAAACCGCCTCGCTGGCGGCGGCCGAGATGCGCTATCCGGAAGCGGGCGTTGAATTGATGAAGGACGTCTACAACGCCAGTCAGGGCGGCCTGCTCTCGGTGCTGGCGAAGTGCGCGCCCGGCAAGACGCCGGTCATGCTGGTGGGCCACAATCCCGGCATGGAGGAGCTGGCCATCTATTTGAGCGGCGGCGAGGGCTTGCCGGAGGATGACAATGGCATGCCGACATCGGCCGTGACGGTGCTCGAGCTGCCCGACTCATGGTCGAAGTTGAAGCGGGGCAGCGGCAAGGTGATCGCGCATATGCGACCGCGATGGCTCACAGATAAATGAGGGGAAATGGGGATGAAACCGGGTGTCCGGAAATACTTCGCAGCCGCCCGGCGGGTCAGTGCTTGATGAAGCTCGTCACCGGATAGACAAACGAAGCCAGCGCCAGCACGTACAGCAGCCATTCCATGTTGTGATCCTCGAGCCAGCCGTTGAAGTGCAGCACCAGCACGACGATGGCCACGAGGTAGAACGCGGCAAATCCTATGTCAGCCATTTTTCCTCCCGCTAAAAAAGTAGCTACATCCCGTCCAGTTCGTACTCACGGCTCATGCACCCGCCGTGTTATGCAACTTTCTTCTCGTTCGGAACCAGTTTGTTATTTTTGCCGGGCGATATATTTCGCAAACGGCTGATGTAATTATAATGCCAATTTTTAGCTGAAACAGCAACATACTGTCAACTGTTTCACAAACCTCGCAATTGCCGGCGGAACCGCCGCGCGGTTCAAGGTTTATGTGGAAATCCCCATGGGAGCACGCTTGGCCAGCAGATAATCCAGCCACAGGCCGGCGATTTTCTCCTGCACGGTGTTCTGGCGCAGCCGCGCGCTCAGGTTTTTGAAATCCACGCGGTCCAGTTCCTGGTCCTGATTGTTGCAGGAATACACGAAATATTCCTCGCCGGTCTTCGGGTCGACATGCTTGCACAAACACTGGGCGCACACCCCCTTCATCATGCACTGCATCGGCGAGTTGATGGAGCCGATGGCATGGTGCCGCGGCTTGAGATAAGGCTTGAGCACGCCGTGGCGCGCCTCCTTGACCGCCGCCATCATGCGATCGGAGCCGATGACGATCATGTGATCGACGTCGTCGAGATGGATGGGCGTCTCGCCGAGCTCGCCCCTGGCGTAGGCCAGCATGGCCTCGACGATGTTGCCGATGAAGGTCTTGTCCTGCGGCCGCCGCGGCGGGATGGCGGCGGCGTCGGCGCCGCGATCGACCGCCCACACCACGATGTCGGAGGCCGCCTCGATGTCCTCGCGCTTGAACAGGTCCCGGCCGCTGCGATAACCGGCGAAATAGATGACGTTGTTGCCGGCGGCGCGCAGCGCCCGGCCGATAGAGAACAACACCGCGTTGCCTAAGCCCCCACCGGCCAGCAGCACGTTGCGGCCGCTGGGGATGTCGGTGGGCGTGCCTGTCACGCCCATGACCACGATGGGATCGCCGGGCTTGAGCGTCGCGCAAATGCGGCTGGAGGCGCCCATCTCGAGCGCGATGAGCGAGATGAGCCCCCTGTCCTTGTCCACCCAGGCGCCGGTCAGCGCCAGTCCCTCGGCGGCCAGCACGGTGCCGTCGATCCGTTCGGCATGACTCTCGAAGTTCTGCACGCGGTAGAACTGCCCGGGTGAAAACTTGTGCGCGGCGCGCCTCGCGCGCACCACCACCTCGATGATGGTTGGCGTCAGCCGGTTCACCTCGACCACGGTGGCGAGCAACTCGTCATCAAGCCTGGCCTTGAGCGCCTTGAGCGCCGCGTCGCGTTCCATCTGCCGCGCCGGATTAAGCGACTTCAATTCCGCCTCGAACAGCCTGACGACATAGGGATAGCCGTCCTTGCCGCTGGCCATCGCCTTGACCACGTTGCCGGCATAAACAGGATGGTTGTCGCCGTAGAAGCTGATGAAGCGCCCGTCGCGGTGATAGGAGGTGAGCGGCGCCGGTTTGCCGATCTTGGGCCAGGGCCTGTCGTGCACGGGAGAAAGCTTGATTACACCGTTCTCGACCACGGGCTCGCAGCGCTGGTAAAACCTGCCGTCCATCTCGAAGGTGTCGGGATACTCCGTCTGATAGATGGTGTTGGGCGAGGTGCCCGCGGCAATGAACAGGCTGCGGAGCATCACCTCCGGCTGTTCGCCGGAATCCGTCCATTTGCCATCGGCGAATGCATATTTTTGGAAGCGCACGGCCCGGAGATGGCCGTGTTCATCCTCAAGCGCCTCGCGCGGATCCATGCCCTCGGCCCAGGCGATGCCTTCCTCCAGGGCCTTGATGACCTCCTCGTGATTCTGGCGGTAGGCGGGCGAGTCCTTCATTCCCTTGCGGTAGAAGATCGTCACGCCGCCCCATTGATCCAGCAGCGGCTGGAAATCCGGAGGCTCGCCGGCCGCCATGGCGCGCTCACGTTCGGCGCGGATGGCGCGGCCGTGGGCGAGAAATTCATCAAGGATGCCGGATTCCTCGCCGTCGAGCCGGCCGCGGATCGCCGCCTCGCCCGCGTGCGCGCAGAGCGTCTCAAAGCGATGCAGGATCTTTTCCACCTGCATCGGGTAGTAGGCCATCAACTCGGTCGCGGTGTCGATGGCGGTCAGGCCCCCGCCGATGACGCCGGCGGGCAGCCGCACCTGCAGATTGGCCAGCGACGACTCTTTCGCCGCGCCGGTCAGTTGCAGGGCCATGAGAAAATCCGAGGCCTTGCGGATGCCGCGGATGAGGTTGTTCTTCAGGCCAATGATGGTCGGCTTGCCGGCGCCGCTGGCGATGGCGATGTGATGGAAGCCCAGATCCCAGGCCTCGTTGATGGTCAGCGTGCCGCCGAAGCGCACGCCGCCGTAGCAGCGGAAGGTGTTGCGGCGCGCCAGTGTGAGATAAATCACCTTGAGGAAATTCTTGTCCCAGCGCACCGTGATGCCGTATTCGGCCACGCCGCCGAAGCCGAGCATGATGCGCCGGTCGAGGTCCTCGTACAGTTCGTGGAAGTCGTAAATGGGCCGGGGCGGGGTGGTGTCGTCGCCGGTCAACTCCTTCGGCAGCGGCTCGATCTTGAGGCCGTCGATGCCGACCACGGCGAAGCCCTCGTTCAACAGGTAATGCGCCAGCGTGTAGCCGGCGGGGCCGAGGCCGGCGACGAGGACGTTCTTGCCGTTGTAGGGCAGGGCGTGCGGGCGCTTGACGTTGAGCGGGTTCCAGCGCGTCAGAAAGCTGTAGATTTCGAAGCCCCAGGGCATGAACAGCACGTCGGTCAGGACATTGGTTTCGATCTGCGGGATGTTGACGGGCTCGGTTTTCTGGTAGATGCAGCCCTTCATGCAGTCGTTGCAGATGCGGTGGCCGGTGCCGGGGCACAGCGGGTTGTCGACAATGATCAACGCCAGCGCGCCGATGTTGTCGCCCTGGCGCTTGAGCACGTGCATCTCGGAAATCTTCTCATCGAGCGGGCAGCCGGTGACGTTCACGCCGAGGGGATTCACCTTGTAGGTGCCGTCCTTTTTGTGGCGCATGCCCTTGGCGCAGGAATCGGCGTCGCGGTCATGGCAGTAGATGCAGTGATCCACCTCGTAGAGCGCCTCGCGTTCGTTGCAGCGCGCATCGGTGAGATGGAAGCCATCGCGCCGGCGGCGGTGCCCGCGCGGCCCCTTGAGCGCCACGTAGCCCTCGCGCGCCTCCGTCTCCACCGGCACCAGATTGTGAAAGTCGGTCTTCGCCGGCGATTTGAAGCTCATCCAGTGCCTGACGATCTTTTTGCGCGCGTCTAGATGCAGGGCGGCATGACACCAGCGCCGGACCGGATCGAGCAACGCCGCCGCGAAGGCGCCGGGTTCATCGCCGGCGAGGGCCTCGCTGAACAGCGATTTCGCACCGGCATCCGCGGTGAGCAGCCGGCGCAGGCGGGAGATTTCAGCATCGGCGCCCACGTAATTACCGGGCCTTCCGCCGGCGATCTGCTCATAGTGATTGACAAGTCTCCATAACGCCGCGCCGACACGGGCGAGCGAACGTTCCGCGTCGTTGTCCGCCGCCGCGTCCGGGTAAGCGGCGCGCTTGAGCGCCGCAATCTGCCTGTCGATGAGATCGAGATCGAAGCCGGCGGCGTCGACGCCCTTGAACGCGGCGCCGGCCTTCATCACCACCTCGGCGCGGAACACGAAAACGGTGTCCATTTCCTCCCGTATGGCGGCCCTCTGGCGCTCGCGATCGGGGCCGACTCCGAACAGGCGCGCCACGAACGCGCCCACGTGCGGCGCCATGCGCACCAGCAACGCGGAGACTGCCTCCGGCGCCAGGCCCGCGCCGCGGCGGTCGCGATACGCCCGCCACTGCGCAAACAGCGCGGCATCATCGGACTCAACCGTGGCCTCGAAGGATTCCAGCAGCTCGGCCAGCCGTGAGGGCACATACAAGTCGGCATAGCTGTAACCGGGCAGGCCGAGCTTCAAGGCTGGCACGGGCGCGGTGGGCGGCGAATTTGGAGGCTTCAAGTTCATGCGAAACGAACGTTGTTTCCGCAACGCAACATCAAAGGGGGTGCATGGTAAGGCCTTCATGGAACGGGTGCAATCCGTACAATCCACTCGACACGGCGCGTGCAAGGGGTACCATGAGCCGCCTCCCCACCCTTGAATGACACCGAGGTCCCATCATGACGGGCCATGCCCTCAAAGCTAGCCTGTTTGCCCTGCTGACGCTGTCCGCGGCCGCCGTGCACGCCGCGCCGCGGATCGAAGCCTTCTCGCCGCAGGGCACGGTCAGGGGCGTGCGGCAGGTGACGGCGCGCTTCAGCGAGGCGATGGTGCCGTTCGGCGATCCACGGCTGGTCGAGCCCTTCGACATCGACTGCCCGGAACAAGGCACCGCGCGCTGGGCCGACAGCCGCAACTGGATGTATGACTTCGCCCGCGATCTCCCCGCCGGCATTCAATGCGCCTTCACGCTCAAACCATCGGCGCGCACGCTGAAGGGCAGGGCGCTCACCGGCACCTCCCGCTTCACTTTCTCCACCGGCGGGCCGGCCGTCAAACTCTCCCTGCCCTACGAAGGCGATCAGGTCGATGAGGAGCAGATTTTCCTGCTGGGCCTCGATGCGCCGGCAAGACCGGAATCCATGCAGCAACACGTGTTTTGCGACATCGACGGCATCGCCGAGCAGGTGGGCGTGAAACTGATCACCGGCGAGGAACGGCGCGCAATCCTGGAACAACGCCAGGATTTCCTCGAGCGCTATTACCGGGTGCTGTTCAAGACCTCGCGCGGCCAAGCCGGCGTCGCGGTGGTCGGCACCCGCGAACCGGGCTCGGACTGGGAGCGGTTTCTCAAGCTCAAGGACGCCGGGGACTCGCCGCTGGTGGTGCTGCAGTGCCGGCGACGGTTTCCCAATGACGCCGAGGTGCGCCTGATCTGGGGCGAGGGGGTGACGTCCACCGGCGGCGTGGCCACCACCGAGGCGCAGAAGCTCGTTTTCAAATCGCGCGAGGCGTTCAGGGCGCGCTTCACCTGCGACCGCGTCAACAAGGACGCGGATTGCATACCGGCGCTGCCGCTGTATCTCGATTTCACCGCGCCCATCGCCCGCGCGCAGGCGCTGAAAATCACGCTCAAGGGCGGGGACGGGAAGGTTTATGCGCCGACGCCGGACGGCGACGCCAGGGACGAGTTCGTGACCGGCGTGCATTTCATGGACAACCTGCCGGAGAAATCCGAGTTCACCTTGAGCCTGCCCGCCGGACTGACCGACGACGCCGGCCGCAGGCTCGTGAATGAAGGCGGCTTTCCACTCACGGTCAAAACCGCTGAAGCCCCGCCGCTGGCCAGGTTTTCCGCCGCCTTCGGCATCATCGAATTAAAGGCCGGAGCCATGCTGCCGCTGACGGTGCGGAACCTGGAGCCGGCGCCGCCCTATCCGCAGCCCGGCGCCGCGGCCGCGGATGCCGGCGCCAGGCCTGCCGCGAATGCGCCGCCGCGGGAGGCGGGCTGGATCGAGAGGCTCAAGGAGAAATACCACGGCCTGCGCGAGCAGTACTGGCCGGAGTCCGCGCGGGTCAACGGCGTGTCGCTGCGCATCGACGATCCCGGCCGGTTTGTGAGCTGGATGAGGCGCGTGCGCGAAATGCAGGAGAGCGAGGGACAGTATGACGAGGAGAACAACCGCTATATCTACAGCAGGCGCCCGGGCGACCGCTCGGTTTTCAACGCCGGCGATCCCGTCGAGAAATTCACCGTGCCCCGGCCCAATGGCGCGCGCGACTTCGAAGTCGTCGGCATTCCCTTCCACAGGCCGGGTTTTTACGTTGTCGAGATTGCAAGCCCCCGGCTGGGGGAGGCCCTGCACGGACGGCCTGCGCCGTATTACGTGCAGACTGTGGCGCTGGTCACGAATCTCGCCGTGCATTTCGAACACGGCCGCGAGTCCTCGCTGGCGTGGGTGACGACGCTGGACGACGCGCAGACGGTCGATGCCGCCGCCATCACCGTGGGCGATTGCGACGGGAAAATCTACTGGCGCGGCACGACGAACGCGGGCGGCATCGCGCGCATCGAGGAGACGCTGCCGGATCTGCCCGTCGGATGCGAGGGCTACGTGGTGACCGCGCGGCGGGGCGACGACATGAGTTTCGCGCTGTCCAGCTGGGGCGAGGGCATCACGCCCTGGCGCTTCAACCTGCCGGTCGGCAATCGCCGGGAGGCGGACATCGCCTCCACGGTGTTCGACCGCACGCTCTTTCGCACCGGCGAGACGGTGCATATGAAGCACTTCATCCGCCATCACACCCGCACCGGCTTCGCCGGCCTGGACGTGCGCACGCTGGGCACGAAGTTGACGATCCGCCATCAAGGCGGCGATCAGCAGTACACCGTGGCTCTTGCCTGGAATGCCGACGCCACCGCCGACAGCGTCTGGGAGATCCCCAGGGACGCCAGGCAGGGTACGTACGTTCTTTCCTTCGCCATCGACGACGGTTCGGGAAATGAGAGGCGGATCGAAGCCGGCAGCTTCCGCGTCGAGAGCTACCGCATCCCCTTGATGCGCGCCTTGTTGCAGCCGGTGCAGACGGATCTTGTCAATGCCACCGAGGCGCAACTCGACATCCAGGTGAATTATCTCGCCGGCGGCGGCGCCGGCGGCCTGCCGGTGAAACTGCGTGGTCTGGTCGAGCCGAAGGCGGTGAGCTTTCCGGATTACGAGGACTTCACCTTCGCCAACGGCAACGTGCGTGAAGGCCCGCAGGAGATTGACCCCTATGCCTGGCGTTTCAGCGGCTACGACGTGGGGGAAGCCGGAGACGAAACCGCCGCCGGCGCGCCGCGCAACAAGCCGTTGTCGACGCAATCGCTGACCCTCGACGCCGCCGGCGCGGCACGCGCCACGCTCGCCGATCTGCCCAAACCCGACACGCCGCAATCGCTGCTGGCGGAGGTGGAGTATGCCGATCCCAATGGCGAGTTGCTGACCGCATCGAGGCGCATGAACCTGTGGCCGGCCGGCGTGCTGGTGGGCCTGAAGCCCGATTCCTGGGCCTTGAGCAGCGACCATCTCAAATTCCAAGCCGTCGCCGTGGACCTGCACGGCAGGCCGGTGGCGGGCCGGAAAATAGAGGTCGATCTCCTGCAGCGGATCACCACCTCGCATCGCAAGCGGCTGATCGGCGGGTTTTACGCCTACGAGAATCACGAGGAGATCAGGCGCATTGGCGATCTGTGCCGGGGCGAGACCGACACGCACGGCCGCTTGTTCTGCGAGGTCAAGGCGCCGGCCGACGGCAACCTCATCCTGCGTGCGCGAACCGCCGATGACGCGGGCAACCCGGGTTACACGCATCGCGACATCTGGGTGGCCGGCAGGGATGACTGGTGGTACGAGGTCGGCAACGAGGATCGCATGGACCTCATCCCCGAGAAAAAGCGCTACGAGCCGGGCGACACGGCGGTATTCCAGGCGCGCATGCCGTTCCGCGAGGCCACCGCGCTCGTCACCGTCGAGCGCGAGGGCGTCATGGAAAGTTTCGTGCAGCCGCTGTCCGGCAAATCGCCGGTGGTGAAGGTGCCGCTCAAGGGCAATTACGCGCCCAACGTGTACGTGTCGGTGCTGGCCGTGCGCGGGCGCGTCAACGACGTGCAGCCGACGGCGCTCGTCGACCTCGGCCGCCCCGCCTACAAGCTGGGGCTGGCGGAGATCAAGGTCGGCTGGCGCGCGCATGAATTGAAGGTCGACGTCAAAACCGATCGCGAGTCCTACAAGGTTCGCGAGCAGGCCCATGCCAGCGTCAAGGTGTTGCGCGCCGACGGCCGGCCGCCGCCGGAGGGCGCCGAGGCGGCGCTGGCGGTGGTGGACGAGGGACTGCTGGAATTGATGCCGAACGACTCGTGGAACCTGCTCGACGCCATGATGGGGCGGCGCGGCATCGAGGTCGCCGCCTCGACCGCGCAGATGCAGGTCGTCGGCAGGCGCCACTTTGGCAGGAAGGCCGTGACGCACGGCGGCGGCGGCGGCGGCGTCAGCAGGCAGGCGCGCGAATTGTTCGATCCGCTGCTGTACTGGCAGGCGCGCGTGAAACTGGACGCCAGTGGCGCGGCGGAGGTGGATTTTCCCCTCAACGATTCGCTGACCTCGTTCAAGGTGGTGGCGGTGGCGCACGCGGGCAATGCCCTGTTTGGCACCGGCGCGGCCAGCATCCGCAGCACGCAGGACGTGATGCTTTTCTCCGGCCTGCCGCCCGTGGTGCGTGAACTGGATCGATTCCACGCCGGCTTTACCGTGCGCAATGCCTCCAGTGCGCCCTTTTCCCTGACCCTGAATGCCGCGGTTAACCAGCAGTCCGGCGCAGAGCCGCCGCAACCGCTGGACCAGCCGTTGCCGCCGATCACGCTGATTCTGCAGGCCGGCGAGGCGCGTGAGGTCGGCTGGGATGTCAGCGTGCCGCTTGAGGCGCAGCGCCTGCAATGGGATCTGGCGGCGCAGACCGATTCAGGCAGTGGCGACCACATCAAGGTCGCGCAGAAGGTCATCGAGGCGGTGCCGGTGCGCACCTTCCAGGCCACGCTGCTGCAACTCGATAAGCCGCAATCCATGTCCATTCGCATTCCGGCGGACGCGCTGCCGGGGCGCGGCGGCATCCACGTGCATCTGCAGAACACGCTGGCGGGGGGGCTGACCGGCGTGCGCGAGTACATGAGCTTCTATCCCTACACCTGCCTCGAGCAGCGCGTGTCGCAGGCCGTGGCCCTGCGCGACGAGGCGCTGTGGCGGGGCGTGATGGCCGCGCTGCCCTCCTATCTCGACAGCGACGGTCTGGCGAAATATTTTCCGTTCCTCCACCACGGCGGGGACGTCCTGACCGCTTATCTGCTGGCGATCGCCAGCGAGGCCGGCTGGGAAATACCGGATGAGCCGCGCCAACGCATGCAGACGGGCCTCAAGAATTTCGTGCAGGGGAGGGTGACGCGCGATTCGACGCTGCCGACCGCGGATCTCTCGATTCGGAAACTGGCGGCGCTCTCGGCGCTGTCGCGCTACGGGGCCGTCGACCCCGCCTTACTCGATTCCATCGACATCATGCCCAACCTGTGGCCGACCTCGGCGGTGATCGACTGGCTGGACCTCCTGCACCGCGCCGGGGCGCTGCCGAATCGCGAGATGCGGCTCAAGGAGGCGGCGCAGATCATCCGCTCGCGGCTGAACTTCCAGGGCGCCACGATGGGTTTTTCCACGGAGCGCTCGGATTACCTGTGGTGGCTCATGATCTCCGCCGATGTGAACGCCAACCGGGTGCTGCTCTCGCTCCTGGATGACGCGGACTGGCGCCAGGATCTGCCGCGCATGCTGCGCGGCGCGCTGGGACGGCAGCTGCACGGCCACTGGAACACGACGGTGGCCAACGCCTGGGGCGTGCTGGCGGTGGAGAAATTCGCGCATCAGTTCGAGCAATCGCCGGTCGGCGGCGTGACGCACAGCGAGCTCGCCGGCGGCGCGCAGGAATTGGACTGGAACACCTTGAATGCCGAGGGGAGCGGACGCAGGCAGGGCGAACTCGCGCATCCGTGGCCGCCGGCGCCGGTGGTGGAGGCGGCGCTCAAACTGACGCACGAGGGCGGCGGCGCGCCGTGGGCCACGGTGCAAAGCCTTGCCGCCATTCCGCTGAAGCAGCCGTTCTCCAGCGGCTACCACATCAAGCGCACGGTGACGCCGGTCGAGCAGAAGCGGCCTGGTGTGTACAGCCGCGGCGACGTGCTGCGCGTGCGGCTGGAACTGGAGAGCCAGTCCGACATGACCTGGGTGGTGGTCAACGATCCGATCCCGGCGGGGGCCGCGATCCTCGGCACCGGCCTGGGCCGCGATTCACAGATTCTGGCGCAGAACGAGCAGCGCCAGGGCTTTGTCTGGGCGGCCTACGAGGAGCGCACCTTCGACGCCTTCCACGCCTACTACCAATTCGTGCCCAGGGGGCGCTGGGTGGTGGAGTACACGCTGCGCCTGAACAACGCCGGCCGCTTCGAAATGCCGGCCACAAGGGTGGAGGCGATGTATTCGCCGGAGATGTTTGGCGAAATCCCCAACGCCGCCGTGGAGGTGCAACCGTGAGCGTGACGCGGCAACTGGCGGCGTTCGCCGGCGCGATTATTCCAATCGCGGCGCTGGCGATCTTCGCCGACGCCCCCGGCCCGCGCGCGCCGGATTTCGCCGGCGTGCGGATGCGCTCTGTCTCCAGTGAAGCGGTGCTGAAGGACCGGCACGGCGAGGTCATCCAGACATTACGCGTGGATGCGCACGGGCGGCGGCTGGAATGGATGCCGCTTGACGAGATGTCTCCGCGGCTGATCGACGTGGTGGTGCGGGCGGAGGATCACCGCTTTTACCGGCACCGCGGCGTGGATTGGATTGCGCTTCCGGCCGCCGCCTTGAGCGGCGTTTCCGGCGGTCCGCGCCGCGGCGGCAGCACCATCACCATGCAACTGGCCGGACTGCTCGATCCGGCGCTGCGTCCGGATGCCGGCGGACGAAGCCTCGGCCAGAAATTGATGCAGATGCGCGCGGCGCTGGCGCTGGAGCGTGCCTGGAGCAAGAACGAAATCCTGGAGGCGTATTTCAATCTGGCGAATTTTCGCGGTGAGCTGCAGGGCATCGCTGCTGCGACGCGCGGCCTGTTCGGCAAGTCGCCCTCCGGAATTGATGCCGGAGAGGCCGCCGTGCTCGCCGCGCTCCTGCGCGCGCCGTCGGCCCCCGCCGCGCTGGTGTTGCGGCATGCCTGCGCCTCGGCGCGCGCCGATGACGCGCAATTTGATTGCGCGCCGCTTGCGGCCCGGGTCTCACGGGCGCTGGAGGCGTCGAAGGCGTCCCTGGCACGGCCGGCGCCGGATCGCAATCTCGCGCCGCACGTGGCCCGCCGGCTGCTCGATTCCCGGACGCGCGAAGCGGCCGTGACGCTCGATGCCAATGTCCAGCGCCGCGCGCTGGAGGCGTTGAGGCATCAACTCCTGGGCCTGCGCGAGCAGCAGGTGCGGGACGGCGCCGTGCTGGTGGCCGACAACCCGACCGGCGAGGTGCTGGCCTACGTCGGCAACGGGGGAGAGGAATCCAGCGCGCCGTACGTCGACGGCGTGCGCGCGCCGCGCCAGGCGGGCTCCACGCTGAAGCCGTTTCTCTACGAGCTGGCACTGGAGCGCAGGCTGATGACCGCCGCATCGCTGCTCGACGATGCGCCGGTCAACCTGGTCACGCCCACGGGCCTCTACGTCCCGCAGGACTACGACCGCGACTTCCGCGGCTGGGTGAGCGCGCGCACCAGCCTCGCCGGGTCGCTCAACGTGCCCGCCGTGCGCACGCTGATGCTGGTGGGGCCCGATATTTTTGTCGAACGATTGCGGCAACTGGGATTCGCGCGGCTGACGGAGACTGGCGATTATTACGGCTATTCGCTGGCGCTCGGCTCGGGAGAGGTGACGCTCTGGCAGCTGGTGCAGGCCTATCGCGTGCTCGCCAACGGCGGGGTGTTCTCGCCCTTGCATTTGCAAACATCCGCAACGGCTTCCAGGCGGCGCGTCATGGAGGCGGGGGCCGGCTTCGTCGTTTCCGACATCCTCGCCGACGCGGCGGCGCGCAGCGTGAGCTTCGGCCTCGACAACGCGCTCTCCACGCCGTACTGGAGCGGGGTCAAGACCGGCACCAGCAAGGACATGCGCGACAACTGGTGCGTGGGCTACACGGCGCGTTACACGGTCGGCGTGTGGGTGGGCAACTTCGACGGCGAGCCCATGCAGGCGGTCTCCGGCGTCACCGGCGCGGCGCCGGTATGGCGCGAAGTCATGGACATTTTGCAGGGCGGCGAACGGCCCGCGGCGCCACTGCCGTCCGCGGACGTCGTGGCCGCCGATGTGCGCTTCAGCCCGGCGGTGGAGCCCGCACGCCGCGAGTGGTTTCTCGCCGGCACGGAGGCCTCCGTCATCGTTCTCGACCACGCCGCGCATCCGCCGCGCATCGCCTACCCCGGGCGGGACATGATCATCGCCGTCGATCCCGACATTCCCGCCGGCCGGCAGCGCGTGCGATTCAGCACGACGGTGTCGCGCGCGGACCTGCGATGGCGGCTGGACGGGGCCGTGACGTCGTCCACGGACTGGGCGCCGGTGCCGGGGCTGCATCATCTGGCGCTGCTGGACACCGCCGGGCATGAACTCGACCGGGTGCGATTCCAGGTGCGCGGCGGCGGGTTGCCCGGCGTGAAGGCGATGCGCTGATTTCCCGCGCGGCGGTTACTTGGCGGGATCGGAACCCTCCGTGGCCAGACGCGGGATGCCGTCGGCCAGGCTGTAGGTGTTCTTGCCCGCGCTCTTGGCGTGGTACATCAACACGTCGGCTGTTTTGATCAGCTTTTCAGCGGTGCCGCCGTTGTACGGATACAGTGCGACGCCGGCGCTGGCGCTGACGGTCACCGTCTTGTCCTGGATGTTATAGGGCTGCCCGAGCGTGCTGATGATTTTGCGCGTGATCCATTCCACGGCCTGATCCTCATCCACCTTGTAGAGCAGCACGACGAATTCATCGCCGCCGAAACGGGCGACGGTGTCGGTCTGGCGGACGCAATGCTCCAGACGTCTCGCCACCGCGCGCAACAACTCGTCGCCGTGGTCGTGGCCATGGGTGTCGTTGATCTGCTTGAAGCCATCCAGGTCGATCAGCACGACGCCCAGGCGCAGCAGGCGGTGCTGCGAGTCCTGGATGATTTTGTCCAGGCGGTCGATGAACAGCCGGCGGTTCGGCAGGCCGGTCAGCACGTCGTGATAGGCGTCGTGGTACAGGCGCTGGTGGCTGTTCGCAAGGGTATCCAGCATTTCATTGACGGTGGCGCCGAGCCGATCCAGCTCATCCCGCCCCTCGAGCGGCACGCGCAGGTTGCGCATGTCGTCGGTTTTGCGGATTTGATCGATGACGTGATCATAGACGGTGAGACGCCGCAGCATCAGGTGATTGAGCAGCCAGAACACGACGCCGATCAAGGTGAGAAAGGCCACCAGCTGGCTGCCCAGCAGATAGTATCTGCTGCGCAGCCCGCCGACCTTCCAGCGTTCACCGGTGGCGCGCAGGGCGCCGATGGGCCGCCCTTCAACATTGTCCAGCCGAAGGTAGGCGGCCAGAGTCTTCGGATTCAGAGGGTTGACGGCAATCCTGTCCAGCGGGCTGAGGCCGTGCTCCAATCCCTCGGCAAGCGGCGCGATGCTCACCGTCAGATTGCTGACTTTGGTAATCTTGGACAGCACGCCGGGATCCAGGTATCGCCCCATCAGCAGAAGAGCGGCGCCGCCGTCACCCGCTTGCAACACCGGCGCGGCGGCGATCAACATGATGTGATTGTTGAAGTTCACCAGACCGCTGGCGCCGATATAGCCGGCGGCAGGCGCGCCGGCATTGAAAAAGAGATCTCCACCGCCTGATGTGGCGGGCGATTTCCGCGCCGAACCTTGCGACTCGCCGCCGGCGGTGGCATACCTGGCGCCATCGGAATCGGCGTGCGCCAGCCGGCCGAGAAGCTGGGTCATGAAAGCCTGTCGTCGCAAATCCTGCATTCCCTCCGCGAGCAACAGTGGCGAGCCGGCCGGCGCCCGGCGGTTTTCGTAATGTGCGGCGTGAATCACGCTGCCGTCGGGGCGCAGCAGCAGGAACAGGTTGACGTTGATGTCGTGAAGGGTCACGGCGCCCAGATTCCCGCCGATAAAATCGCCGTTCTCATTCCGGACGAAGGACAGGGTCGAATCCCGGGCCGCCCATTCCCTGGCAATGCCCGCCAGGTTGTCCAGTTCGTAGCCGATCATCTGGCCGACGCCGTTCATCTCCTGCCGGGCGTGCTCCGCGTTGATCTGGTAGGCGTCGTTTTTCAACACCTCCTTGGAATAGGCGTACAATGCCGCTCCCAGGATCACAATGACGGGCAGCAGGCGCAGCAACAAACGGGTGCGTAAATTCATGCCGGCTATACCGCAGGAAACATGCCATTCACGGCGGTGCCGGAAAGGGCGAAGTCGCTCACATCATGTTTGACGGAAAGCGAGGGAATTGTGATGCATCCGGCGTCACGCCCCGTTATGACGCAACCGCGCTGTCGTTTTCCTCACTACAGTTGAAAATCAACAGGTTGATGCATTTCGCAAATTTTGATTGTGAAGTTCATCGCACTACATTGGCCGCCTGACATGCCGATATCGATCCCAGCGAAAAACGCGGCGCAAGCGCCGCCAAGCTATCCATGCCAGTTTCCCATCAAGGTCATGGGCTACTGGGCGGAGGACTTCGACGCTTTTGTGACGCAGATCGTCCGCCGCCACGCGCCGGATTTGACGGAGGCGGCCGTGCGCACGCGCGTGAGCCGCGGCGGGCGCTACATGGCCGTCACGGTCACCATCGAGGCGAAAAGCCAGGCGCAGGTTGACGCCATCTACCGCGACCTCACCCGCGAACGACGGATAGTCATGGCGTTATGATTAATGTTCGACGGCGCGGTCTCTGCGACTACCAGTCCGTGCTGGCTGAGATGCGGCGTTATACGGACACGCGCGGCCCGGAGAGCGATGATGAAATCTGGCTGCTTGAACATCCGCCGGTCTATACGCTCGGTCTCGGCGCCTCATCCGAACACGTATTGCAGGAAACTTCGATTCCGGTCGTACGTACGGATCGGGGCGGACAGGTGACCTACCACGGTCCCGGCCAGCTCGTGGTTTATCTCTTGCTCAACCTCGCCGGCCGCGGCCTCAGGGTGCGCGAACTCGTGCGCCGCGCCGAGCAGGCGATTATCGACTTGCTGCGCGGGGACTACGATGCCGAAGCGCAGCGGCGCGCCGGCGCACCGGGCGTGTATGTCGATGACGCCAAGGTCGCGGCGCTCGGTTTCCGCATCCGGCGCGGCTGCTGCTATCACGGTCTCGCGCTGAACGTGGACATGGACTTGAGGCCCTACCAATACATCAATCCCTGCGGTTTCCGCGGCCTCAGGGTCATGGACTTGAAGACTCTGGGCGTGCGCGATGATGTGCAAGCCGTCGGTGAACGGCTGCTGCTGCATTTGCTGGCGCAGTTCGAACTGGCGCAAGCCGCGCCGCTAGCCGCAGGCGCGGAGAGGTAGCGCATGTCCGGCGGATCGCAGCGTATGGAACCGGGCGTGCCGTTGCGCGGCGCGGAGAAGGTCGCGCGCATACCGGTGAAAGTGACACCCTCGCCGGATAGATTGCCGCGCAAGCCGCACTGGATCCGCGCCCGCGCGCCGACCGATCCCAGGGTGCTGGCGCTGAAGGCGCTGCTGCGCGAGCAGAAGCTGCACACCGTCTGCGAAGAAGCGGCATGCCCCAATCTCGGCGAATGCTTCGTCCATGGCACGGCGACCTTCATGATCATGGGGAGTCTATGCACGCGCCGCTGCCCATTCTGCGACGTGGCGCACGGCCGGCCGCTGCCGCTGGATGCCGACGAGCCGCGGCGCCTGGCCGGCACCATCGCCGCCATGCGCCTGCGCTACGTCGTCATCACCTCGGTGGATCGCGATGACCTGCCGGATGGCGGCGCCGCGCACTTCGCCGCCTGCATCCAGACGCTGCGCGAACGCCTGCCGGAACTGCGCATAGAGATATTGACGCCGGACTTCCGCGGCCGCATGGATGCCGCGCTGGCGGCGCTGCGCGATTCACCGCCGGAGGTGTTCAATCACAATCTGGAAACCGTGCCGCGGCTGTACCGTATGGCGCGCCCCGGCGCCGATTACGCCTGGTCGTTGCGGCTGCTCCAGCGCTTCAAGTCGGAACATCCCACCGTGCCGACGAAATCCGGACTGATGCTGGGTCTGGGCGAGGAGATCGATGAAGTAAGGCAGGTGCTGCGCGATCTGCGCGCGCACGCCGTGGACATGGTGACAATCGGCCAATACCTGCAACCCAGCCGCGCCCATCTGCCGGTGGCGCGCTTTGTCCACCCCGATGAATTTGCGGCACTCGGCGACTATGCCAGCTCGCTTGGATTCAGCAGTGTCGCCAGCGCGCCCATGGTGCGCTCGTCCTACCACGCCGACCAGCAGGCGCAATTGTCATCTAAGGACATGAGGGATGAATGACTGAAGACAGGGGCGCCGGGTCTGGCGCGATCGCAGGCGAGCAAAAGTATCTCTATCGATACGCCATCACCCGCTTACGCGATCCCGATCTCGCAGAAGACCTCGTGCAGGACACCATCCTTGCCGCTATGGAAGCGTCGGAGCGATTCCAAGGCAGGGCATCTCTGCGTACCTGGCTTGTTAGCATACTGCGAAACAAGATTATCGATGCCCTGAAGGCGCGGACGCGGGTGGTATCCTTGGAGACCGACCAGTCGGTTGACGAGTCGCTGGAAAGCGAGATCGATCAACAGTTCGATGCCAATGGTCGGTGGAAGATGTCGCTGAGACCACTGGCATGGGCGGACCCCGAGGCGACCTTGGAGAATACGGAGTTCTGGACGGTCTTTGAACGCTGCCTTGAGCATGTACCTCCCCGGACAGCCGAGGTTTTCGTATTGCGGGAGGTTTTGGGGGAATCGATTGCGGATATCTGCAAGATTCTTGATATATCCGCGTCTAATTGTTCAGTGCTGCTATTTCGCGCCCGCATGCGTCTGAGGGGCTGCCTCGACGAACACTGGTTTCGCGGACGGCCCCGGGATGATCGCTGAGTGGCGCGCCGCCATGGTATGGTTTTCCAACGACTTGGGAGTTGACCGTGTTGGCTTGGATGGATAACTGCAGGAAAATCAGCCGGATGATCTCCGATGGCATGGATCGCCATCTAACGCTGCGGGAGCGCCTGCGGATCCGGCTGCACCTGTTGATGTGCACGGGGTGCTTACAATTCAGCCGCCAGCTCGATATTCTCCGCATGGCGGCGCGAACCTTTGCTGAACGCGCCACCCGCAAGGGCGGACAATTGCCCTACCGAGGGACGCCGTAACTTCAGTGACGCCGGTAGTATATCGTGCGCTTGCGAGCGCACCGAACGACACTTAAAAAACAACGCCATGATTCATGGTTTTGTTTCCCGTGGCGGCGAACCACTTTGACTCGGCGGTTTTTTTAAACGTGGGATAGGAGTCGTGTTCGTCGCCTCAGGTAGGAGTGCATGCGGTCTCTTTGAAGAATCGTTTTTCGAGCCAAGCGTCAAACGAAAGACGACCCGGGCCGCGCAGAGATAAAGTGAGCAACATCAATCCCCACACCTTGTGCTGCTCAAGGCCGGCGGCGTTCAGCTCGGGATATGAAATCACCGCGATGATATTGAAGATAAACAGCCAGACGGCCGCAAAACGACCCGCCAGCCCCAGCACCAGGAACACCGGGAAAAACAACTCTGTAAAAGTACCGAGGTATGCAGCCACTTCGGGGGATAGCAATGGGACATGGTATTCGTAGGTAAAGAGCTGCAGGGTGGTGTCCCACGATTGAAACTTGGTGAGACCGGATTTCCAGAACACATTTCCAACATAAATGCGCAGGGCCAGATCGGCAAGCGGGGCCAAGTAGCTCAACCCTACCGCGAGCTTGCGGTAGAGGCCGGCTAATTTCATTATTGGAGACATCTCTTGCGGTTCATTCACCATCATTCCCCCCATGATCGAGATCGTAGTAAGTCAGGCGGCCGCCGACGAGAATCCGATCAGTGTCCGTCCCAATATATGTTCGCGAAGACATTTGGCCAGATCAAAGCTCAAATCCGCGGCGATCCCTCGTGTAAAAGCGGCATGAAGCGTCGCGCCGTCCGCCAATGCCCGCAGGAAACACCAATCCGCAGGCTTGATGCTTTTGATTTCGATATCATCGTCTCGCCGCATCACCAGCAGCCAATCGCCGCCACCATCCAGTGATATGGTGTAGTCATCCTGCTGATCCGACTGGTTGGCACGCCAGATCTGGAAGATAGGATACGAGGATGCAACCAGCCGGGTTGACGGATTTAGATGGAACCGCAACGCATGGTATTGCCCGGTATCCACAGTTGCGAGTTCTTCCAACGATAGATGGGTTGCCGTGGGGGCGTGATACACCTGCTGACAGGCCCATTCAAGTTGAGCGACATCCGCAAGATAGGGCAATGTCCGGACGTCCGGGGACGTACTCAGAAAGTCCGCAAACCCCCCGCCATATTGATGTAAATTGGGCGAGCGCAGCTCATGGGAGCGTATGTACTGCCGCGCCTGTTCTTTAAAACAGTCCTCCCCCACCAGTCGCCTCACCACTGGATAACAGGCTGCCAGGGCATTGGTGAGGGAAACGAACATATTGTTTCGATAGATCCGCAGACGTGCCGATGCCGGCAATCTGTCAGACCTGATATCGGCGGCGTCTGCCGGAATGCCAACATCCAGGAGTGATGCGGCAAATTGTTGTTGCAGCTCACGCAGCGACGGCACCAGGGGCCTCCAGAATGCGATCGGCCTTTTGGGCCTCGTGTACCAGTTCGCCCAGCGAGGGCAGGTTTGAGTCCCATTCAATGAGAGTTGGCACCGGCCCGAAACGCCCCACCGCCAGACTGTATATCTGCCAGACTGGAGGTGCGACCGGGCAGTCATGGGAATCAATCAGGATGTCACCCCAGGGAGTGTGATTCACCGAGTGACCTGCAAGATGGATTTCTTGCACTAGGTGCGGCGGGATGCTGTTGATATAGCGCCTCGCATCGAATCCCAAGTTCATTGCGGAGACGTGGACATTGTTCACGTCAAGCAAGAGCCTGCAATCGCTTTCCTTCGCCAGCGCCGATATGAATTCCCATTCGGGCAATGTGGAATGTTCAAACTCCAAGTAACTGGCTATGTTCTCGATCAGGATCCGCCGTCCGAGATAATCCTGTACCCAAAGGATGCGGTCGCGCACATGAGCCAGCGCCTCCTCGGTGTAGGGCAACGGCAGGAGGTCATTGAAATAGCGTCCATCTTTAGAACTCCAGCATACATGTTCCGACACATATGCCGGTCCAACCCACCCGATTAATGATCGAAGCTTCTGTAAATGATCCCAATTCAACCTGTCTGTCGTGCCCAGGGACAAACCCACGCCATGCAGGCTCAGAGGATAATGATCCCTTGCCCATTCCAGCACAGTTATCGGACGTCCGCCCGCGCCCAGGAAATTTTCACTATGCACTTCGAGAAAACCAACTGACGGTTGCTCGGCGAGTAATGCGGAGTAATGGTCGGCGCGCAGGCCGATTCCGCTCTTCGGCGGAATCGGCCTGCATGATGCGGATTGCTTGGAGGAATCCGGCATTGCCGAACAATCGGTTTACGACTTTGGCTCCAGGCTGCCACCCACGATCTTCTCGCAAGTACCCTTGGGCAGATAGACATAGGCGTCCGGCTGTCCATCCGATACGCTCTGTCCGGCACAGGCGCTGGTCGCCGTCTGGCAGTCGTTTTTTGCCGCCTTGGCGATGCCGTAACACTTCTCGCCGGCAGCAGGTTTGTCCTCCGCGATGGCGTCGCTGGCAATGCCCAGCAGCAGCAACCCTGCCATGGCCGAGTTTAGAAAGTCTGGACTGTTCATGAATTGATGGTCCCTTTGCGTTTTACCTTTGGAAAGCAGATCAATAGTGACTGTGCTACTTCATCTCCATTACTTTGCCACCCTTGGCGTCACATTCCTCTTTTGTGGTGTTGACAAAACCCTGGCCCTTGCAGGCGTTCTGACCTTTGCAAGCGTTATTGGCCGTTTTGCAGGAACCCTGCCCCTTGCAGGCGTTGATCCCCATGCATGCCACCTGCGCATCGGCCGCCTGTACCGTCGTCAGGGGTGCAAAGGCAAACAACATGGCGGCGGCAGTCGCCAAGGCGGCGCCAGTCGTTTTCACTGTGGTCGTATTCATCTATCTTTCGTCTCCTGTGGATTTGTTGAATAAAGGGAATATTGCCTTGTCACAACTTGGTATTAGTCTGCTTATTCCCGGATTTCTTACACAGTGGGCGGCTGTATATCCCGCATACCCTGTCCGCGCCCTTCGCCTTCGGTATTGAGCGTTAACTGTAAGAAAACAGACGGATTGAGCGGCCGGACACATCGGTAACAAAATAGTCCGGAGACATGGGTTACACCTTGTGGCGCTTCAATCTGCCATATTCGTCCTCAATACGCATGTGTCGTTCGTGCAGTCTGCCCAGTTTGAGCGGT